>Ga0157364_1006666_pt1 | contig 11893 bp, 5 predicted proteins | sample AttsexASBM2_FD_111476 | JGI IMG/M metagenome (GOLD analysis project Ga0157364, IMG submission 111476) | Fungus gardens microbial communities from leaf cutter ant in Ribeirão Preto, State of São Paulo, Brazil - Atta sexdens ASBM2 | ecosystem: Host-associated > Fungi > Mycelium > Unclassified ...
TATGTGTGTGTGTGTGTGTGTGCGCCGTATTTTATTTGCGTATTTACCCTTCTAACCGCCGAAACGCAGTATGCTCGCGTGTGGCTTGCCGTGTGTGTTACTTCCCTTTAACCAGTGATCTTTACAGACGACCTTGCGGCCGAGAGAGAGAAAAACAAATTGCTACAGGAGGAGATGGAGGCCACCCTGCATGACATCCAGAACATGTAGATTGTATTTTTCGCGGTGGACGAAAATGCATAAACGCGAAAACGTTTAGAAAGCGAGAGAACATCCGAGAAAGAGAGAGAAAAAGAGAGAGATTAAGAAAAAAGAAATCGAAAGAAAATAAATGCAAGTAGGTAGCAAAACGGCGGCAACGAGAAGTGAACGAGAAACAAATACGCCGTTACGGAGCGAGAACTTCGTATGTGCACACCTAACATTAACGGATAAAAATGCAGTCTTTAGGCTAGCCTTATACCCTCCATTACGTCCATCCGCAGTGCGTATACGTACTATACATGCTTGTATGCGCTCGAGCGTGTGTATCGTGTGCGTGTTGCGTGTCTATTTGTATGCGTGTGACGTAAGTTACTGATGTAGGTTGAGAGGAAGAGAATAGAAAATGTGTGCATGTGTATATGTATGTGAGAGGAAGAGTAAGGAAGATACAGAATGAAAGGATCAATATGACAGAAAGAGAGAGAATGTAAAAGATAAAAAGAACGAGGAAGAATAAATAATACGCGATAAAGACAGACGATAGGATAGTTCCATAATATGAAGTTAATTGAAATCTGATTTTTTTTTTAGCTTTAGATTTTAGCTTAGTCTGTCTTTAAATTTTAATTTAAAAAAAATGGAGGAATAACTGCGACCGGTTTGAGACGTCTTCGAATATGCTGCGATTTAAATTCGTTATGAAAACGATTACTGGCCGTGGGAGGAATACGTGAGATATTAGACAGACGAATATGAGAAATGAAGACAAGACAAATAGGATTTATTTGTATCGAGAGAAGTTTGATGAAAAATTTGAAACTAATTTTTTTGAGCGTATTAGTTTTATACGTTAAAGATTTTAAATACAATCTATTATATAATTATAATATTGTATATTATATATATTTAATGTACATATATAATTATATAATAAACAGCGACTCGTCTGACACCTGTAGACAGGTGTTCTTCCCATTAAAGATAAACGCTTGTTGAGTAACAATTATTAAGTAACAAAACATTTTTGAATATCTTTTAGAAGTGACTTACAAAAATTTTATCTTTTAATTGATTCGACCAGTCCACCATTTCATCGAATTTAGCGCGTGTTTCTCTCGGTACAAAATACGCGTAGCAGGATTGTATATAATGGAGGGAAACACGAGTGTTCATTTACTCTGCATCATCTTACATTCCGCATTCCACGCGGCTCAGCTCGCGCGAGAAGAAAAATTCGTCAGTTTCTTCTGTTAGCTTTACAGTGAGATTATTGTCACGTCATCTTCTCATTGCCGCCGATGAAAGCAAAGACGACAATGATGCAATAACCATGCATTTAAGAGGATTCCACTGCCAAACCTTCCTATTAATTTTTCTAAAAATATATTTTCTAGTACGTTTTTGTCTTCGTTGTGCAATATTCAGTCAAACAGTTATAATTGTATTACCAACGTAGTATTGCCATAATTCAAATTCTTTTCTTTCTTCATAATAAAATAATCGGAAATTATCTGGCCTATGCAGATATATGTGTTGTACGTATGCAGAATGATTTATTTAACTTCGAGCCTATGAAAAATTGATTAACGCATAATACTTAAGATAACAAACAGGGAAGCAACTGACTACTTTGTCACGTCGCAGCGCAGCTTCCCGTGCTAGCTGAGTCATTTCGATATTTTTTTACCGATCGTGCCTGTATATATTTACGATATAAATACTAACCACGGCCAACGTCAAACCTCAATGCAGGGAACGTGCTTCATTTCGAACGTAACAGCGAAGAGATTGGAAATAATAATCGATCGTCGAAATAATGCATATCCGATATTCCACTTCGCGGCGCATGGTTTGCCTCGAATTATTATTATTATTATTATTATTACTATTACTATTAATTGATACAGTTTGTCGTTAATGTTATTGCTACTTTACGCTCACCATCGAGCATCGCTAATTCTATAGAGAAATTTCCTCTTTTTTTCTTTTCTACTGAAAAGCGTAATTTATGTCGCCTCGACCTCGATGCCGTAATCCACGGTTATTCTTGTAGCACTTTTCCTGCAATATATTCTTGGATGGCTTTTTGATGTGGAAATGTGCATCGTCCTCTTCCCGTTTCAATATATAAATGCATGTATTACCGTTGCTCGCATAATCATTGAACGATCATGAAGATAGTAGAATAAATCGAATATTCGTTTCGGGATTGACTCCTGAAAACAATAGAAATATTTTACCTTTCATATTATGGAAGGTACTTTAAATTTAATAATTTAGCTTGATTTGTATAAATCGATATTTTGTTGATGTAGTATTAATATAATTACGTATTAATTATTACACAACTTCTAAATATAATCACGTATGATTAATTAGATTGATCTAATAATATTTCTTCAGAAATTTGGACTATTTTGAATTGTCTCGTAAGTATGTCTCTATTTATATATACGAAGATGACAATGAACTAATCCAAAATACAGTAGCTTATGCGATATCGAAAGGCCATCCAGAAACATCGCGATCGTTTCTCCAAGTTAACGTCGCCATGAGCAAACGTTATTAAAAACCAGCAATAATGCGAAAAGCACAACTATGAGACCTACATGTTCTATCGTTGATTTTTGTTAGCCACAATTTTTTTTCTTTCTGAATAATGCTAAAATTACGGAAACGCAGATACTTGAGTTTAAGAGAATTTTAGTTTATTAATTTACTTAATATTAATAAAATAAATGGAACGATAATAACACTAATATCATTGTAATAATAATTGATTATTATATATTGCTATTATTATAAAACTGTTTATAATATATATTTTAATTTTGAAAAAAGAGTGTGTCGTTTGTTTTTCGTTGTGTCGTTGTTCTTTTTTTTTTTTTACCTGCGCTAACATTAATCCTCCACCGTTAACATAATGACGTATAACTATTTCTCCACGCGATAACGCTGTGTGGTCGCCTTGTTGTTAGACAATCTCGTAACAAAATTGCATGATGAAGGAAGAAAATGGTACGTATACTTTATTTACGGTGAGTAAATTTGCTTAATTCAATTTTGCTATATTAATGCATGACAAATTTCCCTACTTATAATATCAAAACTTCACGATTGTCTTTTATCATAAAGTAAATATTATTTTATAGATAGACCTTTTCATTAATTTGAGTAATTTACTGATAACATTTTTTCGATATATGTATAGCATAATCGTTGATTATATTAATTTTATTTCATAAAATTTTTTACATCATAAAAAAATGAACTATTTTCATGATTAATATATCTAATTATTGAAATATGTTTCGTTAGGAAAATGTATGAAAAAAACTATTATTATAGAGTTAAGAATAGCATAGATATAAATTAAGGTACAAATTTCAATTATCTAAAAAAATTGTTATATCTGACAAAAGAAATTTAATGAACATCAGGGTCGTAGAAATAGTTGATGAATCTTATTTTTAGCTGTGTTAAGATTCACGTTATTTATTTTTAAATCCTTAAGTTATTTAATCAATTTCAAATAAATTATTTTCACCATTATCCTACTTAGTTAATTCACTACTTCTAGCGGGATTAATTTTAACAATATTAAATACTTTCATCTCTTCAGCACTTTTTTCTCCAAATATTTTTCACGCTACGCAGTAAACGAAATCTCTAACTAAATAGCAGCTACCTATAACGTTGCGAATGCTTGCAGATGAGATGGTGATCGAAAAGGAGAAATTCAAGGAAGTCGGGGATGGCTTGGATAATGCGTTCTTCGAGCTCTATGGCGTGTAACGTGGCTACTAACCACCCTTCTAACGCTTCAATACAAAAAAAAAGAAACAAAAAAGATACCTTTTTTACAAATCTAGCTTGCGCTTAATACATCTTTTGTAAGTTACCCATCTATGCTTTTTAATCCGCTCGTTGCTAAAATCGTTGCAGCTTCCCGACCTTATGAAAGAATTCTTCATCTTTCTAAAGTGCGAAAATTTTCTATATACCTACCTTCTTTCACATCGCTTAAAACTAAAAAATATTTCATGTACACTATTATATTGGTAAAGGATCGAAGATTCATGTGATATCTACATCTTTTCAGTATCAAAGTTCATGCAAATCAATGCCCCTAATTCATACTGAACGTATCAAAGTACAATTGAATATACAGTAACTGTGTGAATACGTTCTAACGACGTTATGTTTTCTTGCAGATGAGCTCGTCCACGAGAAGGAGAAGTACAAATACATCTGCGACGACTTGGACCTCACTTTCACCGAATTGGTTGGTTAAATCTGGTTCAAATATCCGCATCCGCTATCGAATTATTTGGCCATAATTATCAACATTATACGCACAGTTCGATCGCGGTCAGGTCACGGCCATTCGACGCATATACTTTCGTAATAATAATCAATGTACTATAAATACGTTCCGCATTCAGAATATTCTTCTTTTTTTTTTATTTATCAACTATTCCACTTCTCCAGCTTTCGTCGGTATATACAGCCGCGATTATTTATTTAATTATTTATTTCGAAAACACCGCTTAAATCAAAATTACAAGCGCAGTTCTAATTGCATTATGCTTCAGTAATTGAGCGTGCGGTAAGTAGAGCAAAAATAAAAGTACAGTAAATACTCGATGTATTGTATTATTAATAAAATATAATTGAAATGTGAAAGTATCTTGATGATCTTTTTATAATAGTTTGCGATTTAAAATTGTACAAGGCCACTTTTGTTTCTAATACAATACTTCTCTCTCAGAAATTAGAACAAATAAAACATCACATAGAATCTAATGTACTTTTTTCTTTCACACTTGAAACATATCCTGTTCCTTATTATAATATATATTTATCCTATATTATTATATAGACTTTGATCTTATTTATATACAGACTAATCCATTTTATCTTTTGAAGTGAAGTTTTATCTTTTCTTAGGTTTTAGTTAAGGATCAATCCAGCTAATTTTCCTTCATCCTATTCTCACTTTAAGCTGCTTCACAGATATAATAATCGTCTAAACCCAAAGTTTAGATAATCTTCATTAACCATGAAGATTATGTACTCGTTATGTTCTCTCTCTCTCTCTTTCTCTTTCCAATTAAAAAAAATATTAAAATGTACACCCAATTAACCATCATACCGTCCACTAATACCACGTTCCCTCCCTTCTCGTTGCAGACGTACTGGTAAATGAGCGCTGTAAATACAAAGCAATTGCCGACGAGATGGATCAGACGTTCGCCGATCTTGCTGGATATTAGCAGGCAGGCTAAAATGCATACAACCGGGGGTGTTACATGTGGGAAAAAGAAAAAAAACGAGAGAAAAAAGAAAGGAACGATTCGTTCATGCTACGACAAAACGACACTGCCAGCACGCAGACCCTTCGCCACACATCGTCTCGTCCAATTACATTAGCATTCTACACACTCGCTAGAGGAAAGTCGAGGACGAGGAGGATGAGACCGCTGACATTTAGCGTTAACCGTGCATGATTTAACCGTTAAGTTCGAATTTTTCGCTGAAGATACCGTCACGCGTTCTACATTCTTTCAACTCGATCGAAATCTACGTTTGAGCTCGTCCAGCATCTTTTGTAAAGTTTTACATAGAAATCGGGAAGGGAACCTTTTTGAACGGCGGTAAGATTGTATAAAAAAAAATTGTGCTTCTGAAGATTTTTTGGAAGCAAAAATATATATGTACTCTTCCAATACCTGGCACGATTACCGTTCAATGATGACGATGATTTATTGCAACATTGATTCTGTTACCTGTGCTTGTATTATCCCTGCACAGCAAGGTGTCTTATCCCTTACGTCCAATAAATTTCCATCGAGATCTGTATTATTCCCTATAATTCGCATAGCTTCTGTAACGACATTGGTTACTAAGAAACTTCTTGCTTAAAAATTAATTATTTTCATTTTGCTAGCTCAATTGCACAATTTATGCAGGATACTAAAAGTCGCATTGTTTCATTAACCAAAAAAAAGTACGGGCCAAAAACGGTATTCGAAAGTTAAATTGTCCTCATTCGAAATCAAGTCCATATGGCCTTAAATATAACATCCTAATTCATGCGACAAATGTGTTCAAAACACTTTTATATAAGCAGGAAATAAAAATGAACTGTACAAATTCTTGACATAATTACAATAATTTGTATCTACCAACGGGCTTAAAAAGATTAATAATAAAGATTAATAATGTTGGATTAACATCAACAAAAAAACGACAAATTTCCTGCTTATAACATTTCTATTTCGTTTAAGAAGCAGCGCTAACATTCATCATTAACCATGAATCTTCTTTATATTTGCACATTCCACCATACGATTAGACAGTGCGGTCTAATTAATCAGGCTAACGCTTAAGTTTCTTTCCATTATATATTAAAAAATATCATATATTATCCTCATCTGTTCATGCTTCTATGTTGTATCGTGCAGTATTGTGTCAAAATATTGATTGAATTACCGATTGACTTGCTGAAATATCTCATTTTAACATGAGGAATGAGATATAGTGTTCATTATAGCATATAAAATTGCTTCTATGATATATTAGAAAAGTTTGCAAAGCAATCTGGGCTGGATTATGATGCGAAAGAAATGAAGTCTAATAAAGATAGAACGATATTACAAATAAAAATGTACGCTTGAAATGATCGAATTGCGAGGTCGATCAAGTTCGATACATCTACGGCTTTTGGCAATACCTAAATGCTGAAAATTGTATATCTTAGTCTTTAATCTTTTCCAAATGTTAATTCAACGGTTTGACGATCAAATATGATCACGCAAGTGATCGGGATTGACGATAAATCTTGTGATGGACCAAGCTCAGAGACTTTCAAACATGCACTCGATGCAAGCGATCTTGACTATCTTATGTGATAATTATCATTTTATTGTATTTATATTACTTTCAATAAATATGCATATTTTATATCTCTGCATACTAAAATGTTTTACTCGCTTTTGAAATTACGTCATGTTAATATTTATTTTACTGTAATGTTATTTCATAGTTAATTCAATTTACGAGCATCTGTTACATGATTGAATATTGATTACTTTACGACAATGCTGAATACTAATGGCGTCCGTGGAATTTGCAATATTTCTTCAAATAATAATTAAATTCTCTATCATCGTGATATTAAAACTTATCACGCAGTTGTGTTAAATATTTAAAGCAAAATATAAATATATCATATTAGAAAACTAAATGTAAAAACAGTTATTTGTTAAATTCTGAAGAAACAATACATAATGTTTAACTTAATGAAACGATACACATTATATAAACGAAAGGGCTCCTTTTTTGTGAATATCAAGTTTATGATTAAACTGAGCATATGCGAATAAAAATAAATTACACAAACGGTGGTAAAAAATGATACAAGTCTTTGTGACTCTTTCTTTAAGAATGAAAACTAGGAATTTTTCAGAATGAAGAAAGGAATTTTATCGATTAAAGAAAGTGCAATTACCAATAATGAATCATAGATTTACATAACATACATATTCATTATTTATGATTTGCTATGATAATATAATATTTGTCTAAACACAACGCTAACATATATTTCTGTATCTTGCAATTAAAATATGAAATCCTCTTATCAGCGATCTAATAATTACAAGAGTGCTACATAACATGTTTCCAAAAATATCCATTCTCTTCGTTCATAAAGGAGTTCAAACGACATCACGTGTAACTCACAGATAACACTTATATAACTTTTACATGGTTCATTAATCTGTACAGTTCCATCGGACATCGTTCCATAATATAATCTGCCTATTCAGGTAAATGAGATGTACATACATTTCTGAGGAACCAGTTTGACATTTATAATTTAAAAATATAATAACAAGACACTAAAAAGCACTTCGTGATAGTAAACATTACATTCTATCAACGATCAATTTAATTTATTACTACACGTTAACAAACAATGAACCAAAGTAAACAAATCTATTTTAAAAGATTTAATAGTCATGTTAGCCAACACGAATAATACCACGCTTTTGAAATATGAATTTCACAAAAAGAGCTTGACATTAAAATAAACTAAATAATTTTCTATCAAAAATTTTCATATTATTCGTGTAACCTCAGAATCGCCGAATAATAAAATAACTTACATCAACAACGTAAATGCAATTTGGAAATGAGAAATATGAAGCATATATATATATATATATATATATATATATATATATATATGTATGTATGTGTGTGTGTGTGTGTGTGTGTGTGTGTGTATGGACCATACGAAATAAAACTTAAGCACTACGAAATAAAATATTGGTTAATTAATTTATATTAATATCGTTAATTAAAAATCAACGGTATATAACGATATTTCATATTTTATTAAAAAGATAGGCAAGTGTCAGCATCTTTTGCGTCATCAATAATATTATTTTCCTCATTATTTTAATTTAATTGCTTTATCTTTAGGAGGAAAGGCATTACTTGTATCACTTAGTTTTTTTCACATCAAATCAAGCTATATTAATGCGGCAAGTAAAAATTTGTTGGTATTTCTTTAAATATTCTATACCGATGCATTTTTTCATGCACCTTACATTATGATAATAAATTCATACCGCAACTAATTAGCAGTTTATATGTATAAGGCACATTATTTTTTTTCGAATATAAGGGAAGATTTTGTCTTATGTTTCATTACTAAAAAAAAATTTAGATATAATTAAAATACTTTTATGAACATCTCCGAAAAAAATTGAAAAGGTATATTATTACAAAGATAAGAATATAGAATAATACAATACATAATATATTAAGAATAGTAAATATAAATGCAAAATGGTCGAAACATAAAAATCTGCCTAATTGATGCTAATGTGTTAGTCAGAGTTTATATTGAATAACAAATAACATAAAATTCTCGTCAATAAAAATAACGATTATCAGAAAAAGGGCTCGTAAAGAATCGTTAATTGAACCAAATTATTTTTTCTTGATATTTATATTCTAATTGTATAATGTAAACTCTAAAAAGATGGAAACGGAGGAATAATAATAACTGTACGTAATAGCAAAAAAATAAGTGACGCTTTACAGAAAACTGCATTCATGGAAGATATATCTTATACGTAATTCGTCTTAATTGTTGGTCAAGGCTTATGTCACTTCACAAGCTGTCAGAATTTTAATTGTAATCGACACAATTTATCGCAGTGTGTGTTTGGTCCCATCATGGAATTCTAACATATGAAGCTACATATTGTCATCTAGAAGCTGAGAATACTCAACTTGGATACTCATGAAATATATTTCTGAGCATTTATAAAATTAATTTCGATATTCTATTTCTTTTATCAATATATTTTGGAATAGTTTATCCAAATATATGTCATGAAATTCAATTGATAATCAAGATAAAATTTCAAATTTCTTAATAAAAGTTTTTAATAATTTAAAATATCTAATTATCTGATTTTCTAAGATGACAGTGCGCCGTTTCGATCAAACTTTATTTCAGCCGAATAATAAGAGCCGAATAAGAAGCGCTATCTCGAGTATTGTATCACGTAATTCTTTTTAACATCGTCTCTTTCTTCGGCAAAACGCCTAATTAAGTGCTCTGATCGAAGTGGTGGCAACAGTTAGCAAATGGAAGCTCGATATGAGAAAGAACGTTTAAATCTGCGCCGGTTCGACATAATTAGCGGGTAGCATGCCGTGTCGTCCGGTACGCTGCACCAATCCAGTCATCCAACCCTCATCGACAGCTGTGCAGTTGACAATTAAATCACCGTCGCAGAAGCTCACCTCATCGAGATCTTGCGCTTCGTAGTCATACATCGCTCTGTACACTCTCTGCGAAAAATACATTTTTATAGAAAAAAAAGATATGTAAAACATCCATTTGGCATTCTATACACATTTTTTTACTTATGCTTTTTGTCACAATAATTTAAGAAGCTCATTTAAGAAGTGTAATTTGTAAAATTATAAACTCTTTCCATGAAATCTTTCTTAGATTAGCAAACACATAAGATTATATTACAAATAACTCATAAGAGACAACACAATGCGACAATAAGTAATAAAAAAAGATATTTACTCCGACGTTGGAGGGCGGTGGCGGTGATTGATGTTGAGGTTGATGCTGATTATTATTTATCGTTGTAGCCGGCGTTAACGATCCGTAATATTCATTCACTGGATCGATGTCAGCAACCGAGCCAATTTTTCGTGTCGGTGGATTCGTCACTGCAAACACATCGAACTTTTATGAGCAACGTATAACTTACAACTTTCTACATTTGTACTCTATTAGAAACGCATAATTCGTTCTGTAATAAACACCCTTTTGTTCTTCAGTTAGTAACAATTGTTACTTGGTGCGATCCTGTGATCTGCCACATGAATTATTCCGTGGGTTCAGCAAGGAGCGAACACGGAACCGCAGAATGAGAAACATTAAACAAAGAGACGATTACACTTTCTATTTTCCCAACGAGGTGCACGCGGTGATGTCGCAACGATTAATTCCAGTGCAAATTGCTTCGACAATTTGTCTTTGTGATGAATCGTGTGTAACGACGATAAAAGCATAATGATGCGAGCGTTTAAGTCTGACGAGCGACAATAATGCTTTAGATGATTTCACGATCATAATATAAGTCTGGCGTTACAATAGGAATAGCTAAGCGTTTGTCTTCCTAAAATTATCTTTTTAAACAACAATTCGATTAAAGCACGATCTATTGAAACCTATTATCCAGGGATACGAATTCTATCCCACGCGATCGTAAAATAGGCAGAATAGACTGCAAAATGCGACCTCAGGTAAAAAACATCTCAATAAAAAAATATACATTATTAAAATTCTTTCTTCGTTTCCATCTTCCACGAATCTTAATTATTAAGACGCAGCCATATAGGCTTTTAATATAATTATGAATTTATAATCAAATATCAAACTGATCGTAAACATTAATCGCATTAAAATTCAGATACCAAAAATAATGTTACGTATTAAATATGCAAATCACAATCCATGATAATATTAATGTTACATAATCTTTCTACAAGTTACTCAAATTATTCTATATTATAATAATATAGTCATGCGACGTCTCTCTCTATATAGCGAAAGGTTGCTGCAACGATTGTAGCCGCGAAGGTAAACGCACCTGGTCCCTTGTCGCTCGTATAAATGACTGTGGTAGCAGCTTGCCTTGCGGAATAGGGACTCGGCCTCGCTTCGCTAAGGGGATCGTAATCAGCGATCCTACCTGGTGTCCTCTGTACCGGCGAATTCGCCGTCCTTGCAGGCGGCGGATTGGCGTTTATGCTCGACGCAGGTGCGATCGTACCGTCAGTGTACTCTACGTACTCTATATCAACAATGCACGAAAAAGACTAGCGATACGTTTAATAGAAGCATCCTGCGATCTGCCCACCATGAACGGTATTATGTGTGTGTAATGGAATCATGAATATGGAAAAAAAATAATGCAGTAAGAATTTAAATTTTGTCTGAATTTTACATTGTCGTTTTGGTGGATTGATTGCAGCAATACGTGTGTATTCATGATTATGTCATTTTTAATACACAATTTTGTAAATGAAATGCGAACAAATAGTACACTGATACACAATAAATTCACGAATACTGATACAA
>Ga0157364_1006667_pt1 | contig 11893 bp, 11 predicted proteins | sample AttsexASBM2_FD_111476 | JGI IMG/M metagenome (GOLD analysis project Ga0157364, IMG submission 111476) | Fungus gardens microbial communities from leaf cutter ant in Ribeirão Preto, State of São Paulo, Brazil - Atta sexdens ASBM2 | ecosystem: Host-associated > Fungi > Mycelium > Unclassified ...
CATATGTAGTCTCAGTTAGTGCCTCATGTAGAAGGTGTTGTTACCTTGCTTTATCCTTGTAGTCTCTTCATGTTTTTGTCCTCATGTATGTCTCATTGTGGAACTATGGACTTGTATAAATAGTGTAGATACATTCATGTATCCTTATGCTTTACCAATTCTATAATCCCTTATCCTTTCTCAAGTCTTTGCCTTAGTTGCAACCTGAGCTCAAGCTTAAGGTCGTTATACATCACAACTTAAACTTAGAATAAGTAGTCTAATAGCAACAAGAGTCAATAGCAGCCTTACAGACCCTGATAGCTCAAGTAGGACTAGGTAGAGGAGAAGGAGAAGTAGTAATTCTCTGACCCAACACAGAGTCAAACATAGAAGTAGCCAAGCCACTAATGTTTAATGGGAAAACAAGGCAGGTTTTGAGCTTTTTAATAGCATGTAGGCTATATATAAGAATAAAGATAAGGGAAGCAATAGTAAAAGAGCAGGTGCAATGGGTCTTGTCCTATGTGCAGAGAGAGTCAGCAGATGTATAAAAGGAGAATGTTATGAAGGATTTAGAAAGAGAATTATTGAATTATGAAGTAGTAGAGGAGTTTTTGTTAGACTTGAAAGAAGAATTTAGAGAGAAAGACAAAGAAGCAAATAAAGTGGCAGAATTGAAGAGACTAAAGCAAGGAGGAAAGACAATAAAAGAGTTCATTCAAAAATTCAGAAGAGTAATAAAGGATAGTGGATATGAGAAATAGTCTTTAGTAGAAGAATTCAAGAGTGACATGAATAGAACCATACAGTGAAGATTTATGGAGTCAAAATGCCAACCTAACTCCATTGAACAATGGTACAAAGGAGCAATAAACTTGAATAAAAACTGGAGGGAAAGTAGGTGAGATAAGAAAAGGCTAAGAGAAAGAAGAGACAATGGGACTCAAGCTCTGAGACAAAACAATCAAGAAGTACAACAGTAATAGATGCTACAGCCTCAAGTTTGGCCGAGATGACAAGTTTCTCAATAGCAGAACTTATTCCAATAGAGGAAGTAGAGAGGACAAATGCAGTTATGGTATATCTAAATCAATGGGTAGAGTTTGTACAATATAATCTATATGCTATGAAAGTGGACAGAGAGAACTGAAATTGCTACAACTGTGGAGGATTTGGTCATATTGCAAGACACTGTAAGAATAAGAGAATAGAAGAAAGTATTAGACAGAGAAGGAGACTGGAATATAGGAATAATAGGAATAATGGACAGATAATGATGATTGAATGAGGAAATAGACTGAACAATGATAATTTAAATGGAAACAGGGATTCAATAGTTCTCAATTAGATTCTAGTAGTAAAAATAGATTTGTAATACTCTGCTGTGGTCTGAATAATAGGAACATACTAAGAGAAGTGATAGTAAAGATTGGATTGGAGAGAATAGATATGCAAGAAGGAGTTACAGTGGAAGTACTGTTAGATAGTGGGGCTATAGGTTTAGTTATGAGTTTAAAGTTTGTAAGGAAGCAAGGGTTCAAGTTAAGAAAAATTAAAAGACTAATCTATCAGGGATATAGAAAAAGAATAGAGATTAATATGATTGAGAGAGTAGAAGTAGAGCAGAAGTAGAGTGTTATTTTGGAAATGTTATAGCTTTCTCACCACAATTCTGAGATTGATTGGAGAATAGGAGAAGTAAAAATAACAAGATGTTGTTATAGTATACTTGGATACTAAAATTTTTTTTCTTGATTTAATATTTCTTTTCTTTTGATTTTCTTTTTCTTTTTCTTTTTCTTTATTGGCAATGAAGAGGCATGTGACTCCAGTCACATGACATATCACATGATGTGAGATCATAAGACCTAGACTGGGTGAGAGTAGACTAGAAGAATAATATCAAGGAGCATATTAATAGCATGTCTACTTCATGATGTACATATAGTATATTCATAGACAATACATGGACTTTAGGGTAGGGTTAATTATTAGTAACACAGACCATCTGTACCTTATATAAATAGGGTAGCAATTCAGCAGAGACTCCTTGTCAAGTTCTCTTGTGATCTTCACAATAATATTCATCTTTGAGATTTATTAATTGTGTCTCTATTAGTCTTATGACTAGTAGTTGCCACAACAGATGTCCAGAAAAATGTGGAAAAAAGTTGAGGCCAAAGCAAGGAAAATCAGGATGGAAAAAACAAAAAGAGGGAAAAAAAGAGAGAAGAAAGGAAAAAAAGAAGAAAAGAAGCAAAAGAAGGAAGAGTAAAAGAAAAAGAAGAAAAAACCTAAGAAGGAGAGAACAATAGAAGTAAAGAAAGTAGCAGAAGAATGGGAGATCTGGAATGAGAAAGAAAAACCAGCAAAGTCAGAGAAGAAGGCAAAAAAGCTGGTTCTACAATGGTTTTATAAGTAAATTCATATCTTTGGTAAGAAAATCAGTGAAAGAATACTCACTAGGAAAGTATGGGATGATGCTATTGAAACAAAGAAAGAGTTTGTATCAAGAAAAGGGAAAGTGTATCTGTTGTTGAGGGAGAAGATAAAAGAAATACAAGAGTTCATTCAAGAATAATTGAGAAAGAGGTATGTTAGACTCTTGGAATTGCCTCAAATGGCACCAGTGTTTTTTGTAGGAAAGAAGAATAGTAAGAAGCAAATGGTTTAGGACTATAAAGATAAACTTAAGATAGAGTTACAATAATATAGGAATAAAGAAGGAAGATGAGTAAAAGATAGTGTTCATAGCTCCAGAAGAATCATTTAAGCCAACTGTGATATTTTTCAGATTAACAAACTCACTAGCTATATTTCAGACCATGATGAATGAAATCCTTTAGGATCTCATCAACATTAGAAAGATAGAAAGCTTTATTGATGATATGATAGTAAGAACTGAGAAATAGAAGGAATATAATGAGATTGTGGAAGAAGTAGTAAAAAGATTGGTAGAAAATAATTTATATGTAAAACCAGAAAAATGCAAGTAAAAGATTAGGAAAGTTGGTTTCTTAGAAGTAGTGATAGGACTGAAGAGGAACAGAAAACAGTGAACTCTACTTATTTTCAATTTATTTATCAATTTATTTTATTTCCTTTTTATTTTTTACTTTTGAACTTAGGGTTAGGGTTTAGCATGATGTCACATGTCACTGTCACACATTGTCACAATCACATATCATAATAGAAAATAATAAAAGATTCTATAAGGATGATATCATATAGTATACTATACATATGCTAATCTCAAGACAGATATATATAGTCATTTAGAGTAGGCTAATGTAGTAGAGCACAGACCATTATTTTTAGATACATAAAATAGATAATCCTATACAGAGTTCTCTATCAAGTTCTCTTGTATTAACCCTAATATAAGGTTTTATTTATTAATCCACTCTAAGATCTTTGAGTTGTAATAGGATAAAGATGAAAGAAGAGAAGGTAAAAGAAGTGTCAGATTGACTGACTTCTAAAGAGGTCAAGAATGTATAAAAGTTCTTAGAACTGGCAAACTACTATTGGAGGTTCATAAAAGACTTTATGTCTATAGTTAGACTATTACATGACTTAGTAAAGAAGAATCAGAAGTGGAATTAGATAAAGAAGTAGAGAAAGGCATTTAGGAAGTTAAAAGAGAGATTTACAAAAAAACTAGTGTTAATAGCACCAGACTCAGACAAAAAAAAATGAGGATGAAAGTTGATGTGTTAGATCATGTAACAGAAGGAGTATTATTTATGGAGTGTAAATATGGACAATGAAGGCTAGTAGCCTACCTCTCAAAATCTCTTAATGAGATAGAGAGAAACTATAAGATTTATAACAAGGAGATATTAGTAGTTATTAAATGATTGGAAAACTGGAGGTATTTATTAGAAGGTGCAAAGTTCAGTTTTGAGGTCTGGACCAATCACAAGAACTTAGAGTACTTCATAAAAGTATAAAAGTTGAACAAAAGACAAGCTCATTGGGTATTATATCTGTTAAGATTTAACTTTACTCTAAAATATGTACCAGAAACAAAAATAGAAAAAATAGATAAACTTAGTAGGAGATCAAACTGGAAAATAGAAGTAGAAAAGGATAATGAAAACCAGATATTAATTATAGAACAATGAATTCATATTTTAGCTAAAGTAGTAATAGGAGGACCCAAAGTAGATATAATAGAAAAAATAAATAACTAAAGAAAAGGATGAAAAAGTAGTTAAAGTAGTAGAGGAAATAAAAAAGGCAGGAATAAAAGTATTGAGAGGTTATGAATAGCAGATAGAAGGAGATTTAGTGTTAAAAGAGGAGAAAGTATATGTGCCAAAGAATGAGAAGTTAAGAGATAATCTAGTTATACCATGATATACCAATAGTAGAATATGAAGGGAGATGGAAGATGACAGAGTTGGTAACAAAAAATTACTGATGGCCAGGAATAACAAAAGATGTAAAAAATATATAGATGAATGTGATATGTGTCAAAGAATGAAAAATTCAACAGAGATATCAACAGAGAAGTTGATAGTGAACAAGGTTCCAGAGAAACTATGGACACATTTAACAGTTGACTTCATCACTAAGTTGCTATTAGTAGCTGGGAAAGATGCAATCCTAGTAGTTTGTAATAGGTTGTCCAAGATAGCACTTTTTGTAGCAACAATAAAAGAAACAACAGTAGAAGGGTTGGTACTGTTGTTTAGAGATAATATATGGAAGTTGCATGGATTGCTGGAGAGTGTAATATTGGATAGAGAACTATAGTTTACAGTGGAGTTAACTAAGGAGTTGAATAAAATGTTGGGGATTGAAACCAAGTTGTCAATATTCTTCCATCTACAAATTGATAGACAGACTGAGTAAATGAACCAGAAATTAGAACAATATCTTCAGTTCTTTGTAGATCATAGACAGGAGGATTAGCCAGAATAGCTAATAATGGCTGAGTTTGTAGTAAATAACAAGATACATTCAGTAACTAAAGCATTTGTTAGATATAGTCCACATCTTATTATCTAAGATCTGGTAAGACATCTCAGAAGTCCAGATAAGTAACTAATGTATGATCCAAGAAAATGGAAGAGAGATTAGAATGAATTTTGGCTTCAGCTTGTATGCTGTATCTTTACTAGCCATACTAGTCATATATTTGAGAATGAGACTTGGAGACTTAGCAGATGAAGAATCACTGGAAAATAACAAGATGTGTTGTTACCAATATTAGAGATAAGTGCTAATTTTAGTCAATTTTCAGAATAGGCTAGTACAGTGTAGACAACTGGATTATATACTAGGTAAAATATCTAGGGTAGCTATCTGGAATATAAACTGCTAAGCAAGTTACCTTAGATACTGGTGATTTTTAGATGTTAAAGGATAGAGTCCATAGAATTAACAAGGGTCTAGCAAGGATATCCAAGGTAAACTGGAGGTATATAATCTGCACTAGAAGAGGTTGAAAAGTATAAATAAGAAAGAGAAGGTTATCTATAGGTTGGGATAAATGTAGTTGGAATGGAATGTAATAGTATCTCTATTTATGGCAAATTATAGAAGTTAATTAAGAATGAGAGCAGATATTTAGAGAAAAAGAAAAAGTAAAAAAGTAATAAAGTTTGCAAAGAAGATAAAGAAAGTATAACAAGAAGCTGAAATGGTATTAAAAAAGGCTCAGAAAGAAATAAAGTGATAAATAGACAAGGGGAGAAAGGAAGTTGAAGAATGAAAGAGAGATGATAATGTTAAGCACAAAAGATCTGATGTTCAAAGAAAGACTGGTAAGAAAACTAGTAGATTGATATGTTGGTCTATATATTATTAATGAGATAGTTTTCACCAATACAATCAAATTATGATTGCCAACTTTAATGAGAATTTATCCAGTAGTGAATGTTAGTTGAGTAGTGTAGTACAGAGAACAAGTAGAGAGGTAGAAAGTAGAAGAAGTAAAACTAGTAGAGATAAATGGAGTCAAAAAATAAGAAGTAAAAACTTTTAAATAAAAGAAAAATAAGAGAAGTAATAAAGTACTTAGTGTATTGGAAAATAACATATAAGAGGAGAAGGATTTAGAGAATGCAAGAGAAATAGTAGCAGAGTTCAAGGGGAGGATGAGTGCAGAAGTAAGACAATAAAAGAAGTTAGATAGTTTAAAAGAAAAAGATTTTAGAAGAGGGAAGTTACAAGGAAAATATATAGCAAAGATGTTATATAAATAGAATAATAGAAAGTTTGAGGAATAGTATTTGAGAAAATTAGAAAGGAACTGGCAAAAATAAAAGTCAGTTTCTCTAAAAGAGAAACCTTGAAGGAGAGATAATGTTAGAATTGAAGATAATAGACTTGATTTATTTCCATTTCTTTTCTTATTTTTGGACTTAGAATTAGATGTTAGCATAATGTCATATATCACAGTCACACAAAAGGCTGTAGAAGGTTATAGAACAATGATATTAGATCATATATCTTTTAGGGTAGGCTAAATTTAGTGTAGTATAGACTATTAGCTAAGTATATATAAGATAAATACTTTGTACTTGGAACTTCATTGAGTTCTCTTGTGTGAACCCAATACAAAATTCTTTTGTTGACTTAGCTCTTAGTCTTTAATCATAACATAAACAAAGTAATTTAAAGAAAACTAATGGAAGCAAAAAATATACTACCAACTTAGATAGACACTAAAGAGAAAGTAAGAGAAAAAAAGAGAGATTGAGAGAAAAGAATAAAAGCAAATAGGAATGGTAAACAGTCAAGAAGAATTCAGACTAAGACTGGCTTTATTTCAGGTTTTGCTAAGAAGATAGGAGAAACAGCAAATACCAGCTCTAATAAAAGAAGTAATATTATAACTTAAGACTTAAAGTTAAGTTAAAAGAAGAACCTGTATTAGATAAACATAAGAGAACTCAATAGAGTTTCTAGTACAAAGTATCTATCTTATATATGCTAGCTAATAGCCTATATAAGACTACCACTAATCTACTTTAAAGATTATGTATACTATATGAGATCAACATGCTATTGACATGTTATATAATATCATCTTTCTAGAGTTTTCTATGTTCTTTTATATGACATGTGACTATCACATGTAATAGTCACATGTAACATTACTATAACCCTAACTCTAAGTCTCAAATGAAAATAAAATGAAAAGAAAAAAGAAAATAAGAGAAAAATAAAATAAAACAAAGTCCACTATCTTTAACTTTGACAGGTAGAGAGGATAAATACAGTCATAATTAAATATCTAGGGCAAGAACAACAATAGGTAGAATTTGTGCTAAGATAGAATCCTTATGTAATAGAAGTAAATTGTAGGAGAAATTGCTATAATTATAGTAGTTTTGGATGTTTATCATGCTATTACTGTAATCAGGAAAGATTTAGTGAAGAAAAAAGAGTTGAATACAGAAACAATGCAAACAATATAAAAGAGAAAAAGAGTCTAGTAGTTCTTGACTAGACTCTTGTAACAAATTTACTATACTAGATAACTAATGATATTCCAAATAAAGAGAAACTCTTAAGAGAAGTAACAATGAAGATTGGACTGAAGAGAATTGACACACAGTTAGATATTGGCCTTTCTCTTTAACTTAAATCTCTGCTTTCTTGCAAACTCTAAGCTCAGAACCAATCCTGTCATACTAATATATAAGAAATATGAATAGAACATTCAACAAGAAGAGGTCAATAGAGTACACAGTGGAGGTGAATATATATTACTAAGAACATAGGGAGAGAACAGAGATTAATATAATAGAAGGGCAGAAGTAAAACATAATCTTGGGGATACTATGGCTTGCTTGCTATAATTCTGAGATAAATTGGAGAATAGGAGTGGTAAAAATAACAAGATATCCAGAAGAATGTGAAAAGTAGTAGAGATCTAAGCAAGAAAGATTAGGATAATAAATGCAGAAACAAGAAAAAATAAAGGAAGGGAAAGAAAAGAAGCAAGAAAAAGAGAAAAAGGAAAAAAAAACTGAAAAAGGAGAAAATAATGGAGGTGAAGAAGATGCAGAGAAATAGGAAATTTGGAATGAAGAAGGGAAAGCAGAAAAATCTGAAGAGAAGGCCAAAAAATTTGTATCTCCAAGATTTCATAAATAGATCTATATCTTTGGAAAAAAGACAAGTGAAAGAATGCTGACAAAAAAAAGAGGAGAAGTGTGTAAATTTGTGAAGGAACAACCAAGGAAAGGGTATATTAGATTCTTAAAGTTACCTCAAATAGCACCAGTGGTTTTTAAATAGTTCATTCATTTAAATATCTGTAGTTCTGTACCATATGCTTCTTACTATCCTTCTTTCTTACAAAAACAATTATTCTTTACCTTTGATTTTAGATATTGTAAAAAAATATTAGTATGAAAAGATATTTACTAAGTTAGATTTGTGATGAAAGTAGAATAATATAAATAAAGGAGATTAAAAGGCTACACCCACAATACCAGAAAGGTCATTTGAACCAATAGTGATGTTTTTTAGTCTAACAAACTCACTTGTGACATTCTAAACAGTAATGAATAAGATCTTATAGAACTTGATTAACACATAAGAAGTAGTAAGCTTTATATATAATATATTGGTAGGAATAAAGGAAGAAAAGGAACATAACAAAGTAGTAGAAGTAGTAAAAAGATTGGTGAAGAATGATTTATATGTAAAATTAGAAAAGTGTAAGTAGAAGGTTAGAAAAGTAGAATTTTTAGAAGTAGTGATTAGGCTAGATGTGATTAAAATAGAAGAGGAGTGTAAGCCTACTGCTTACCTGAGTTTCCATAATCAGTATAAATACTGCTAGTTAGCTGAAAATTATAAGCTTTCAGTTAAATTACCTTTAGCATAGTTGGTTCAGTGCTAGGAGTCCAGCCATATTATAAGGAGGAGGTGGAAGTAGTATTGGAATGGCTGATTCCCAAGGTAGTCAAGAATGTTCAGAAGTTTTTAGGACTTGCTAACTACTATAGGTAGTTTGTTAAAATTTTGTGACTATTATTAGACCATTTACATGACTTCATGAAGAAGAAACAAAAGTGGAAATAGAAAAATAGGCAGGAAGAGATATTTAGAGAGTTAAAAGAAGAGGTTTATATAAAACTAGTATTAGCTGTACTAGATTTAGACAAAAAAATGAGAATAAAAGTTGATATACAATAGGAGAAGTATTATTGATGGAATGTGAAGATGGTAGATAGAGGCTAGTGGCATACTTGTCAAAGTTATTAAATGAAATAGAATAAAATTATAAAATTTATAGTAAGGAAATATTAGCAGTAATTAGAGAATTGAAGGTATTTATTAGAGAGTGCAAAGTTTAAGTTTGAAGTCTGGACAGACTACAAGAATTTAGAATATTTCATGAAAGTATAAAATTTAAATGGCAGATAAGTCTGATAAGTATTATACCTATCAAGATTTGACTTTATCTTAAAACATGTACTAGGGATAAAGATGAGAAAGACAAATAGATTCAGTAGAAGACCAAATTGAAAGATAGAAATATAGAATGATAATAAGAACCAAAAAATTATAAAAGAAAAATAGTTTTGGGGTTTGAAAGAAAAAGTAGTAGAAAAACTAAGAGTAGAGTTATATGGTATGCTTGAACACTAACAATTTATTTTGATTTTCTTTTCTTTTTATCTATTTTTCTTTTTTAGATGATGAAGAGGCATGTGACTGCAATTACATAATACATCACATGATATGATGTCATAGATCTAGAGCAAAGTAGAAGAAACTAAAACAATAATATCAGAGATATGTTCATTTTGTGATAATAGTGTGGTAAATTCATGGATAATATATAAACTTGAGGATAGGAGATTTATCATTAGTATAGACCAACTATGTATTGTATAAATAGTATAGAAATATATTGAAAACTCCTTGTTAAGTTGTTGTATAATCTCTATGAGATACTTTGTCAATAAATTTACCTGAGTGGTCTATTGTGTTAAGATCACAAGAAATAGACTTAGTTTTTTCTTATTTTCTTATTCTTATTTTCTTTTTTAATTTACTTTTCTGTTTCTATTTTTAAAACTTAGGGTTAGGGTTAGTAACAACATCACTCAGTCACATATCAGTCACATCAGATGATATAGTCACAGTCACAAGTCACAAAATGCATGGAAGGACATAAAATATTCTGGAGAAATAATGTCATATAATGTGTGATATACATGGTTATTTAGGGTAAGCTAGAAATAGCTTGCATGGACCATTAGGTATTTGTATATAAGGTAGACAGTCTTGTACAGAGTTCTCTATTGAGTTCTCTTGTGTAATTCCTATATAAGATTCTTTCTTTTGATCCACTCTAAGGTCTTAAGTTCATAACATATTGGTTATTTTGACTAGTGGTTGCTATAACAAGTTAAGAGAAGATGAGTGGCAAATGGAGAGAAAACTAGTGTTGAAGAAAGAAAAAGTATATGTACTGAAGAATGAGGAGTTAAGAGTAGAAGTGATCCAGTTATATCATGATATGCTAGTAGTAGAATATAAAGGTAGATAAAAAATGACAGAGTTGGTAACATGAAATTACTAGTGGCTAGAGGTAACAAGAGATATAGGAAAGTATGTAAATAGATATAATTTATATTAGAGAATGAAAAATTAGATGGAAGTATTGGTAAGGGAGTTAATTGTGAATAAGATACTGACTATATGTTATGATTCAAGTTCAAGTATAAGAACAAAAAAAATCTTATATACTTATAACAGCCATCAAGCCTTGTCACATTATTCTGATAGTTGAGATAGTCATCTGTAATGTCACATCATTCCTCTTAGCTAAGCCCAAATAAAGAAAATAAAACAAGAAAAACTAGATAATAAGAAAGAAAAATAGAAAAAGAACAAGTCTACTATTCTCAAGTCTGCCAGACTAGTGATTGGGAGGAACAGAATTTATTAGTAACCAGACTGAGACTAAGATGGTATTAATGTCATCATTATACTAACTACTACTTTATATAGGAGCATAATAGTGTAGTGGTAAATCTTTCTGCTATATTGGTTATGCCTCACATTTTCCCTACTATTGAGGTTATAAGTTTGAATATTACACCTCTATACAGTAGGTCCACTATCTGTACCAAACTCTGGTATATCCTGCTGTCTGATCTTTCTGTATCTTATAAACTTTAACTTTTATCCTAAAACATCCACATTTAACTTCAGAACCTTATTCACTTGTTGTGATAACTGTTGATTACTCTCTTCTGAGCTCTGGCTTGTTAGAACCATATCTTAGCACCTTGTGTTTGCTTGTAGCAGTATATGAAATTGAGAATGAACAAACAAACAAATACAAGTCACATGAAGTTGTTTATTCTCAATTTTGTATACTGCTATAACCAAACACAAGGTGCTAAGATATGGTTCTAGCAAGCCAGAGCTCAGTAGAGAGTAATCAACAGTTATCACAACAAGTGAATAAGGTTCTAAGGTTAAATGTGGATGTTTCAGGATAGAAGTTAAAGTTGATAAGGCATAGAAAGACCAGACAGCAGGGTGCACCAGAGTTTGGTGCAGACAGCAGGGCCTACTGTATGGAGGTGCAGGATTCAAACCCACAACCTCAACAGCAGAGAAAATGCAAGGCATAACCAATGTGGCAGGGGGATTTACCACTATACCATCACACCCCATGTGACTTGCATCTCAAGCCCCTCTGTCTAGGTCATAAAGCAAACCATAACAGAACAATGTGCACTGATGATATCAAAAAGGAGGAGGAACTATAGGTACAATATGATAGTGATGAAGTACTTTACAAATGCAGCGATGGAGACAGTGAGAAATTCATCATACATATAGACAAGGGTATCAAGACGAGGATAGATACTATCAGCTCAGAATACTTATGTGCTATCCTCCTAGGAAGATGGCAAGA
>Ga0157364_1006668_pt1 | contig 11892 bp, 8 predicted proteins | sample AttsexASBM2_FD_111476 | JGI IMG/M metagenome (GOLD analysis project Ga0157364, IMG submission 111476) | Fungus gardens microbial communities from leaf cutter ant in Ribeirão Preto, State of São Paulo, Brazil - Atta sexdens ASBM2 | ecosystem: Host-associated > Fungi > Mycelium > Unclassified ...
GAGAAAATAGGACAAATTACGCTAGGCTGGCTACCCGAGACATTGAAAGCAAAATAAAAATCATTTTGATACCCCCAGAGAACTTTCTGGGGATTAGTCACGCCGTTAAGTTGCACCAAAACAAACATGATTTACGGTATTTTAACCCGATAAAACCTCTGCTAGCTGCTGCACTACGGCGCTTGAGCATGAATAGAAAAGTAGGATATTAATAATATATGTCTGTTCAGGATTCAGCTAATCCCTTCATTATTCAGCGTTGTAAGATTAGTCACGCTAAGTATCAAGATTGCGTATTACCTGTTTACGCATGGCTTACCCGGAATATCTATCCAGATAAACGGATACTCAACTCAATGTTGAAGACCTTAATCGAGGCATGTGGTCGGTCAACTAAGGTGCTGGTGGTTCGTTTTGACCTGCATGTTAGGGAATACAGTGAGAACAATTCAGTGATAAGCCAGTTCAGCCGAAAATACTCCTCATTGTTAGAAAAAGAGTACCCTAAAGCGTGGTGCGAGTTAATTTGGGCGCGTGAGCATGGTAGAAGTTCACGCCAGCATTACCACTGTGTTCTGCTCATCAATGGTCAGAAGGTGCATCATCCAAAGAAGTTGATGGATAAAACTAAAATACTCTGGACAAGTACGACGGGAGGCTCATTGAGTTTACCCACGAACTGTTATTACTTATGGAAACGTGGCGATATAGAGATGTTTGGTCGGATTGTGTATCGGCTTAGCTACCTCGCAAAAAATATCACTAAGAAGCGAATCAATCCACAGGTTAAGCGTTTTGGTTGTAAGGCAATCACTAAGGGCGTAAAAGCCGTACCCGCTCAATCCCTCCACCAGCTTTTAAACAGCTAAACTCACTGATAGAAAGACTGTTGTGCTGAAATATACAAAGCGAAAATGATCACTTTTAAAAAAGGTGATCATCTTAGTAAAATCATTGAGTTATCTATAGATTGTTTATTAAACGTCCGTTTTGATCACCTTTTTTGTGATCAATAGCGTGATCAGAATTATAATCACCGTAACTTAATGTACTACTTGAATAAAAGACAGTCCTATTAAATATGGCAATAAAGACCGTACCAACTTAACCCCTCCACCAGCTTTAAACAATGAAGACAACTCGCCACAACACTGTTACGCTAAAAAACAAAAACGCGAAAATGATCACTTTTAAAAAGGTGATCATCTCAATAAAATCATTTAGTTACCTTTAATAAGGTCATTAAACACCCATTTTGATCACTTTTTTGTGAGTAAAAACGTGATCAGAATTGTGATCATTTTATTCTGAATCAGTTTTCACCTCAGCTTCACTGACCCTCAAAGATATCGAGATAACCACTATTTTCTAGCCATAGTTGGGATTGATACTTTACGCTTTCAAAGGTTAAAAATATGCCCACATAACGTTTAATCTTTCTTAAAACCGCGACAAAAACAGCTTTTGTCGCCTTGATATACTTACTTGTTAAAAATCGTTGAACTATCCGAGGGCGTTTAGAGGGTTTAGGTTTCGATAACTGATTCAAGGCAGGCTCCAAACAGTGATGACTTGATGATTTTGTAGTATAACCCTCTTGCTGTGTAGCTGAGTGACGAGAACAGTAGGTTAATTAGCATCTTTTGACGCACAATAGTTTTATATTAGGGAATTATTATGCAGAATAACACCATCACGGTTATCTCTTATCCTCGATAACCCTCACATTATTTCATTCTTAGTGTGCCATATTTCGCTACTGAACCGTGAGCTCACTCAGAATTTCCTCTTATTTCTAGGATAGTGAATGACAAGTCTACAACAACGCGCTGAGTTACATCGTCAAATCTGGGCTATTGCGAACGATGTTCGTGGTGCCGTCGATGGTTGGGATTTCAAACAATACGTGCTGGGCGCATTGTTCTATCGTTTCATCAGCGAAAACTTTTCTCACTACATAGAAGGTGGTGATGACAGCATTGATTATGCAACGCTCGATGACTCAGTAATTACGGATGATATCAAAGACGATGCGATTAGAACTAAAGGTTACTTTATTTATCCAAGCGAGCTTTTCTGTAATGTGGCCGCGAAAGCTAATACTAACGAGCGCTTGAACGCCGACTTAAACAGTATCTTTGTGGCCATCGAAAGCTCTGCGATGGGCTACCCTTCTGAACCTGATATCAAAGGGCTATTTGCTGATTTCGATACCACCAGCAATCGCTTAGGGAGTACGGTCAAAGATAAGAACAGTCGTTTGGCGGCGGTCTTAAAGGGCGTAGAGGGATTAAAACTCGGTAATTTTGATGCGCACCAGATTGACCTGTTTGGTGATGCCTATGAGTTCCTAATTTCGAACTATGCAGCGAATGCGGGAAAATCGGGCGGTGAGTTCTTTACCCCACAACACGTCTCAAAATTAATTGCACAGCTTGCGATGCATGGCCAGACTGAAGTCAATAAAATCTATGACCCGGCAGCGGGTTCTGGCTCATTACTGCTGCAAGCCAAAAAGCATTTTGATAATCACATCATTCAAGATGGCTTCTGGGGACAAGAGATTAACCATACGACCTTTAACCTTGCGCGTATGAATATGTTTTTACATAACATCAACTACGACAAGTTTAATATCACGCTTGGCAATACCCTCATCAATCCAGAGTTCAAGGATGATAAGCCATTTGATGCGATTGTCTCTAACCCACCGTATTCCGTGAAATGGATTGGTAGCGATGACCCGACATTAATTAATGATGACCGCTTTGCGCCTGCCGGTGTGTTGGCACCTAAATCAAAGGCGGATTTTGCGTTTGTCCTTCATGCACTGAATTACCTATCCGCCAAAGGCCGAGCGGCTATAGTTTGTTTCCCCGGTATCTTTTATCGTGGCGGGGCTGAGCAGAAAATCCGTCAATACTTAGTCGATAATAACTATGTAGAAACCGTTATTTCTCTAGCCCCGAATCTGTTTTTTGGGACAACCATTGCCGTTAATATTTTGGTTCTTTCTAAGCATAAAACCGAAACCAGCGTGCAGTTTATTGATGCCAGTGAGCTGTTCAAGAAAGAAACCAATAATAACATTCTGACCGATGAACATATTGAGCAGATTATGCAGGTGTTCGAGAGCAAGGCAGATACCGAACACTTAGCGAAATCTGTGCCGATGGATGCTATTGCAGCTAATGATTATAACCTGTCTGTCAGTAGCTATGTGGAAGCCAAAGATACCCGTGAAGTGATTGATATCACCGCACTCAATGCAGAGCTAAAAACTACTGTTAGTAAAATTGACCAGTTACGCAAAGATATCGATGTAATAGTGGCTGAGATTGAAGGTGGCGAGGTACAAGCATGAGTGAGCTAAGCTATCTGGAAAAACTGCTGGATGGGGTTGAGGTTGAGTGGTTACCTCTGGGAGATATAGGTAATTTTATACGAGGCAACGGGCTTCAAAAAAAAGACTTTGTCGAAATAGGTTTCCCTGCGATACATTACGGTCAGATTTATACAAGGTATGGATTATCAGCAGATAAAACATTTACCTTTGTTTCCTCTGAGCTAGCTAATAAGCTGAGGAAAGCTCAAAATAATGACTTACTATTAGCTACAACATCTGAAAATGATGTCGATGTTGTAAAGCCCTTAGCATGGCTTGGTGAGGATGCTGCTATTTCCGGTGATATGATGTTATTTCGGCATGAGCAGAATGTTAAATATCTCGCTCACTTTTTCCAGTCTGAAATATTTCAGACGCAGAAAATGAAATATATTACCGGAGCTAAAGTTCGCAGGGTTTCAAGTGGTGACTTAGCGAAAATTGTAGCCCCCATCCCTTGCCCCAATAACCCAGAAAAATCGCTGGCAATCCAATCTGAAATCGTCCGTATTTTGGATAAATTTACTGCCCTTACCACTGAGCTTACCACTGAGCTTACCACTGAGCTTGCCGCACGTAAAAAACAGTACAACTACTATCGTGACCAGTTGTTGAGTTTTGATGAGGGGGAAATTGAGTGGAGGACGTTGGGGGATATCACAAAAAAATGGTATTCAGGTGGTACCCCTACAGCGGGCAATAAAGATTATTATGAGAGTGGGCATATCCCGTGGTTAAGAACTCAGGAAGTAAAATTTAACGATATAACAGAGACTGAAGTTAAGGTTACTGAGTCTGCGATTAAAAACTCCTCAGCGAAATGGATTCCAGAGAACTGTGTAATAATTGCCATTTCTGGAGCAACGGCAGGTCGTTCAGCGATAAATAAAATCCCATTAACGACAAACCAACACTGTGGATGTTTGGAAATAGATAGTTCAAAGGCTCTATATCGTTATGTATTTCACTGGGTAAGCTATAACTATGAAAATATCAAATCATTAGGTCAAGGAGCACGAGGTGATTTGAACTCAAGCATCATAAAAAACTTTAAGTTTCCTATACCTTACGGTAATAACACTGAAAAATCCTTAACAGAACAAGCGAAAATAGTCTCTATTCTCGATAAATTCGACACACTTACCAACTCTATTTCCGAAGGTCTCCCTCGTGAAATCGAGCTACGCCAGAAGCAATACGAATACTATCGTGATTTGCTATTCAGCTTTCCATATTCTAATCCAAAGGTCGTTAGCGAGGATGAGTAAGACATTAACCGAACTTGCCCAGCAGTTAAACGAGACAAATAAAAGGGTACAGCTAATTTATGCCTTCAATGGGACGGGAAAAACCCGACTATCACGCGAATTTACCCAATTGATCGCACGTCAGCCCTTAGAGGATGAGGATGTCGTTGTAAAGGATACTGCGGGTCATAAAATCCTCTATTACAATGCCTATACTGAGGATCTTTTTGTATGGGATAACGGTGCCGAGCCTAAGTTGAAGATCCAACCCAATACCTTCACTGATTGGATTCTGAACGAGCAGGGCCAAGACCAAAATATCATCAACTATTTTCAGCATTTTTCCAACGGAAAGCTAACACCTCGATTCAACCCCGAATATATAATAAAAAATAATAATGATGAAGAGATTAGGGTTAAGGCATTTACCGAAGTCACCTTCTCACATCAGCGTGGTAATGATGAACACTCAAATAATATAAAAATCTCTAAAGGCGAAGAGAGTCATTTTACCTGGAGCATATTTTATACGTTACTCGATTTAGTGATTGGTATTGCGAATGTACCAGAACCCAGCGACCGAGAAAGTAACCAATTTGATCACCTAAAATATGTCTATATCGATGATCCAGTCAGCTCACTAGACGAAAATCATTTAATTGAATTGGCTGTAGGGTTAGCCACGCTCATAAAATCAAGCTTTTACTCCACTGTCAGCGGGGAAGGAATAAAATTCATCATTTCTACCCATAGCGCTATATTTTATAATGTCCTTTATAATGAGCTTGGTATTAAAAGCGGGCTAATACTGAGCCAGTTTGATGATGGAACTTATCAGCTTGAAGAAAAGAAAGGTGACTCTAATAAAAGCTTTTCCTACCACCTTCATATAAAAAACAATATTAAAAAAGCCATCGAACAACGGTCTGTACAACGATATCACTTTGCTCTACTTCGTAACTTATATGAAAAAACGGCAAATTTCTTAGGTTATGAAAAATGGTCAGATTTATTACCCGGAGATAAAAGCGCTTATGCTAAGCGCATCATGAACTTTTACCCACACAATACCCTTTCTAACGAAGAAATAGCTGAACCAACAGAACCCGAAAAAGAAATGGTGAAATATCTTCTTGATAATTTGAATAACTATGGCTATTTGACACAGAAGGTTAAAAATGACGCATTATAAAACCATCGCAGAGTCCAATAACTTCATCATTCTCGATAAGTATATTCCACAATGGGAAGCCAATGACCGCTTTCAAACTGAGTCCGAACTTGAACGAGAACTGATTCAGGATTTACGTAATCAAGGTTACGAATTTATCCCTACCCTGACCTCACAGCAGGCAATGCTGGCTAATGTCAGAGTTCAACTACAAGCCCTGAATAACGTCAAATTCTCTGATAGCGAATGGCGTCGTTTTACCGAAGAATACCTCGATAACCCCAGCGATTCGATTATCGATAAAACACGCAAAATTCACGACAACCACATTCACGATTTTATTTTCGATGATGGTCGCTTGGAAAACATTGCCCTTATCGATAAAAAGCATCTGGTACGTAATAAGGTTCAAGTCATTCAGCAGTTCGAACAAACCGGTAAGCATGCTAATCGCTATGACGTGACGATATTGGTCAATGGTTTACCGCTGGTACAAATCGAGCTTAAAAAGCGTGGCGTGGCTATCCGTGAGGCGTTTAACCAGATACATCGCTATAGTAAAGAGAGTTTTAATACCGATAACTCGTTATTTAAATTCTTACAGATATTTGTTATCTCAAATGGGACCGATACCCGTTACTTTGCCAATACCACTAAGCGTGATAAAAACAGCTTCGACTTCACCATGAACTGGGCGCGGGCTAATAACACGCTGATTAAAGACCTCAAAGATTTCACTGCGACCTTTTTCCAAAAGCATACCTTACTTAATGTCCTGTTTAACTACAGCGTGTTTGATGTCAGCAATAACCTTCTGATTATGCGCCCTTATCAGATAGCGGCAACCGAACGTATTCTTTGGAAGATTAACAGTGCCTATCAGGCAAAGAAATGGAGCCAATTAGAGAGTGGTGGTTTTATCTGGCACACAACTGGCTCAGGAAAAACACTGACCAGTTTTAAATCGGCCCGTCTCGCTACGGAGCTCGACTTTATTGATAAAGTATTCTTTGTCGTTGACCGTAAAGACCTCGACTATCAAACCATGAAAGAGTACCAACGCTTTTCGCCTGATAGTGTCAATGGCTCAGACAGCACCACAGGGCTGAAGCGTAATCTGGATAAAGATGATAACAAAATCATCGTCACCACGATTCAGAAGCTAAATAACCTGATGAAAGGTGAAACGGACCTGCCTATCTATCAAAAACAAGTGGTGTTTATCTTTGATGAATGTCACCGCAGCCAATTTGGTGAAGCCCAAAAGAACCTTAAAAAGAAATTTAAACGTTTCTACCAGTTTGGCTTTACCGGTACACCTATTTTTGCGGGCAAGAATGCCTTGGGTGCCGACGATACCAGCAGTGTGTTCGGTCATGAGCTACATTCCTACATCATCACCGATGCTATTCGTGATGAAAAAGTTCTGAAGTTCAAAGTGGACTACAACGATGTGCGCCCACAGTTTAAAGCGCTCGAAACCGAAACGGATGAAAAGAAAATCAGTGCCGCTGAAAATAAGCATGCACTGTTACATCCCATGCGTATTGCGGAAGTGACACAATATATCCTGAAAAACTACCGACAAAAAACCCACCGTGCCTTTCCCGGTGCCAAGGGCTTTAATGCCATGTTTGCGGTAAGCAGTGTCGATGCAGCGAAAGCCTATTACGACGCCTTTAAAACTATCCAAGGACAATATGCTGAGCAAGATGCCAGCTACAAACCGCTGACGGTTGCCACCATCTTCTCCTTTGCCGCCAATGAAGAGCAGGATGCGGTCGGGGATATCAATGACGAGAGCTTTGATACCTCAGCGATGAACAGCAGTTCCCGCGAGTTTTTAGATGCGGCAATGGATGATTACAATGCTCACTTTAAGACAAACTTTAGTACTGACGGGAATAGCTTTCAGAACTACTACCGTGACCTCGCTAAACGGGTGAAATCCCAAGAGGTAGACTTGCTGATTGTGGTCGGAATGTTCTTGACCGGTTTTGATGCGCCCGCACTGAATACCTTATTTGTCGATAAACCCTTGCGCTATCACGGCCTGATGCAAGCCTTCTCTCGCACCAATCGCATCTACAATGCCACCAAGACCTTTGGCAATATCGTGAGCTTCCGTGATTTAGAGCAAGCGACCGTCGATGCCATTACGCTATTTGGTAAGAGCAACACCAAAAGTGTGGTGATGGAAAAGAGCTATGACGAGTACATGAATGGCTTTACCGATGTCATAACGGGAGAGGCTAGACGCGGTTTTATGGACATTGTGAGTGAGCTTGAAACCCGCTTTCCTGACCCTGCTAACATTACCTCAGAGAAAGAGAAGAAGGCGTTCGTTAAGTTATTCGGTGAATACCTAAGAGCTGAAAATGTGCTACAAAACTATGACGAGTTTGCCACGCTTAAAGCCATACAGTCGGCCAACCTCAGTGACCCTGATGCAGTAGAAACCTTTAAAGCCGAGCACTATCTTGACGATGATAAGTTAGCGGAACTGCAAACAATACGCTTACCCGCTGAACGAAAGGTACAAGACTATCGTTCGAGCTATAACGACATACGTGACTGGCAACGTCGTGAACGAGAGTCAGAGGCGAAAGATAAGAGTACGCTGAGCTGGGATGATGTGGTATTTGAAGTGGACTTACTGAAATCCCAAGAAATTAACCTCGATTATATTCTTGAACTGCTTTTTGAATACAAGCAAAAGCACTCAGATAAAACGATAGTGCAAGAAGAGGTTAAACGTCTGATCCGCTCGAATGTTGATAATCGTGCTAAAGAAGGGTTAATGGTCGATTTTATTGAGAAGGTCAATATCAACGATTTACCGAACAAAGAATCAGTGATTGAAAGCTTCTACACATTTGCACAGAAAGCATTACAAGTGGAAGTCGATAACCTTATCCAAGAAGAAAACCTGAATGCTGATGCTGTAAGACGTTACATTGCCTCATCACTTAAACGTGAGTATGCCTCAGATAATGGGACCGCATTAAATGAAACATTACCTAAACTCAGTCCTCTAAATCCGCAATATAAGACGAAAAAGCAAACAGTCTTTCAAAAGCTCTCGACATTTGTTGAGAAGTTTAAGGGAGTTGGTGGGCAGGTATAACTATTGCTGGGAGGCTAAGGCCTCCTGTTTTTAACCAATAATTGAAAAATATTTTGATGATGATTAAGCATGACGAATAATAAAAAATCAGACAATAACATCTCAGTGGAAAAAGAAAATGAGAGAAGAAAAGTTACAAGCATCGATGTTGCTGTAGTGATGCTAGAATATAATGGCTACATGAGAGTTTCTGACATTTCGAGCATACTAAAAATCACAAACCCCTCTCTAATAATAGAAAAGTCAAAGATAAGTTTTATTGTAAGAAACTTCGTATCATCTAAATATTGCACATGCGCTGTAGATAAAAATACTTACCCACATAGATATTTCCTTATGTCTACTGGTACTTATACTTTCAAACTTAGAGAAAAAAACAAAATAGATATTAATAAATTCCCCCTATACCTTAAGGCTGGAACACCAAAAATAGCCAGAAAAGAACAGCAAAGACAAGAAAAAACAAGAAAGGAGGTTTTTTCATACGCTTTAAAAAGGCTTCACAAACTTAATAAAGACCGACACCAAATTAGCTGATCTAAAATCCACCATAAGCCTTACTCTTTTGGAAGGGTTATAGTGGATATTACATATAGATGAAAATTTTTTATTAAATTTTTCACTCAAATATAAGTTTTGGTAATGAGGCTACCTCCCCCATTTTTTAACCGAGTCGATTTGTAGAACTAGTTCATACGATGAATATGCTGCATCCATGTAAACCCATTTGCTGCATCCATGTAAACCCATTCAGTGCCATATTCACTCGCTGGTGATTATAAAAAGATTGACAGTCTGTCTCATTCTCCTAAAACTCATTCAATGATGAAAACATATTCTGTCCCAACCAGTGATAGCGCATTGTCCGATTAGAACGCTCAATATAAGCACTCTGCTACAGTTTACCAGTCTGAATAAAGTTGAGTCGGTTATTCTGCTATCTAGCCTATGTCTTAAAGTGTATTGCGTAAATGCTCAGTACCATTATGACAGCGAATTGATATATTTTTTCCTTTCGATTCAATGATGGCATCCCATAAATCCGCAATATAAGACGAAAAAGGAAACGTCTTTTCAAAAGCCCTCAGCATTTTTTGAAAAAATTTCAATATGTTGGGGGGGCTCATCTAGCAAAAGCTCTTACCTCTTTTAGATTAATAAAATCTGAAAGGTGTTTTTATATTATAATATAGTGATGATGCTCGGAGAAAAGCTAAATCCATTCAGTAACCTAGGGAGGATTAATACCTCCCTTTTTTATATAGTGGTTAATTTGGCAACGGAAAGACTGACCTAAAATATAGAATGTCAGAGTTCTTTATGATGCCATTATTGACTAAGAACTCTGCACCATCATCGGAATTAACTGCAATCATGAAAGGAGTCAAATAAGCCCCAGCCCCAGCCATTGTATAACCAGCACCATGATCTTGTGCAGCATCAATGAGTGATGCCCTGTAGCTAAACCCCGTAATTTGGTATGCTCTGGCCAAACCTAAAGCTGCATAAGCTAGGCAACCGTTACGCGACATTTCATGATTTTCTCCGCAGCTCATCATTTTCCCAACGTATCGTTGATCAATCAATGAATCTACACGGGAAAGGGCTCTTGGAGTAAGAGGTAAAACTGCCCCATTATCATCGAGACCTGGCGCTGGCTTAGATTGTTGGCTCAATGATACGCTTACACTTTGGTTAGTTTGAGGTTGCGTTTCAGGTGCTGAGGTATCACTTTTAGTGATCGACTTTACATCAATCATTAAAGGCGTATGTTGATGAGGTGTATCGGAGTAAATTAATATACCGCTAACCGTTACTCTTGAACCAACAAGTGTATTATATCTAGTATATTCGCCACTATTTAGACCAAGTTGCATAATGTTTTTACTACCAAATTGCGGGGCATCACTTGCACATGAAATAGGAGCATCAGGCTTTAAAGTGAAAAAAGTTTCAGGCTCATCTCCATTCTCCACGCTTTCATAATTTGGCGCGCCTGGATAAGTCATTCTGATTAGTTGGCCAACCAGTGTTACAGAAGCACCCGCACTTAAGCATTTCCCTGAGTTATCAGCATTCGCGATATTGTCATATAGTGACATTGACTGCTGATACCATTCAGACAAACATTGAGCAGAAGAGCAAGACTCACGCTTACGCCAATTTTCTTTAGTTAACTTAATAAATTCGGGGCTATTACCAGTAGCTAACTTCGCCTTTCGATAATGACTCGAAAGTATCTCATCCATTTGTGATAGAGAAGGAGTGTTACAAATAGTTTTTTCAGTATTACTGTGTGCCTTGGAACAATCAAAACTTGCCGCATTTACTGAGCAAGATATTAATAATAAAATAGCCGCTTTATTTTTCAAGAAAATCTCCTTATAAATCAGCAAGTAATAATACACTCACCAATCAAATAAGTCTTGATTTTTCTTTCTTTTAATATTTTCATAACCATCTTGTAGTGATACTTACAGCTAATTCGCATTAAATCACACTAATTAAAGGTTATTATAAGCAACAGCAGCCAAGACAACGTGGTTGGACTAAATTGTACGTTATAATTCCTTAACAGACCTTACCCTCTTTCTCATAAAGAGGGCTATCAGTCATCATTGAGAGTCACCTCAACACCACCACATTGTCCTGTGGCCCAGCCATTAACGTCAGCTTCTCGCACCACAAATTCAGCGCCACCAGCTTCTCGGGTAAATATTGGCTGCGATTATAAATCGCCATTACGCCCGGCAGGGTATGCCCTAAAAGTTGCTCGACCACATGGGGGGCTATCCCCATATCATTCATTTTAGTAGCAAGAGAGCGTCTAAAGTCATGAAGACCCCAAGGTTGCTCATGCCCTAACTTTTGCCAACATACCCTTCCCCATTGACTCACACTGGCAGAGCCTTTGATTTCTCCCAATAGCAATCCAGTCTGTTTAAACTGCTGGTGGAGGGAA
>Ga0157364_1006669_pt1 | contig 11891 bp, 3 predicted proteins | sample AttsexASBM2_FD_111476 | JGI IMG/M metagenome (GOLD analysis project Ga0157364, IMG submission 111476) | Fungus gardens microbial communities from leaf cutter ant in Ribeirão Preto, State of São Paulo, Brazil - Atta sexdens ASBM2 | ecosystem: Host-associated > Fungi > Mycelium > Unclassified ...
ATTCGTCGCAGTATACGAAAACGATTCATATACAAGCCATACGGTCCGTGGATCGTCTGGTAGGGGCAACCCGTTTGTAGCACGAGTTGCATTTCTGTCTAAACGCGTGTTATACGTGTACATGGCAAAGCATTCCTGACGCGTCTCACAGAGCGATGTGCCATCCTTCAACGTCGAAACCACCCTCCATCTACACAGAGTTACCTACCAGAGTTACGGCCTCCAACACCCTCGCCTGCTGTTAGTGTCGGCATACACCCTTATCCGCTTCGTTCAGGATCGTCCATGCCGATCTTGTTATGTCACTATATGTTTTTATTTCTTTAGATGGCCAACTTTCATCATACGAATTTTTATTATATTAAATATAATAAAAGATAAAACGGATTTGCTGAAGTATCTAATTTAATTTAGCTAAATACAGATCTGAAAATAATTTTGTCATGCTATCAAAATAATTATGTAGGACGTTCAAACTGATTGGTAAAATGTCAAAAATTGTTCTTTTTATATACAGCTTTTCCATACAAAATTAAAATACAATCATTATGTCGCTTTATATTTTCATTTTTTCAAACAGCCAATGAATCGTTATTATATTAATATAACAAAAGATAAAACGATTTTATTAAAATATTTAAAAATTTAGCTAAATACAGGGGTCTGACAATAATTTTTTGGGCTATTATAATTAAAAAGATAAAAATTAGTAAACGTCATTTGAAAGAGAATAGATATTTTTTGTTAACCATTAGTATCTAAGAATACTCATAATAGTTTCACATCTTACAATATTACGTTCTATTATTAGCAATTTAATATTTAGGATATAAATTAATAGAAAAATTTTCATTCCCTTCGAGAAATATATTTGAATACTTAGTAACATTAAAGAAATATATTTGAATATTTAGTAACATTCATAAGAAACTTATAATATAAACGATAGAGCATAAAAACATTTTTCTAATAATAAAAAAGTTTCAGCCCAGAAACTGTACTAATTTCTATTTAAAGTTTTGTTTCTAATCTCATGATATTCTGATGCAGATGTTTAATCGTATAATTGATTTACTCTTGGTGTAATAATACATGCTACATAACAACAAATCTGAGCTTCCGATTTCATGCAGCATAATAACTTTTCTTTTTTATTAAAATGTCAGTATCGTTTGTCGTAAATTTTTCTTTATTACCGTGTAATTTAATTTTTATCTTTTATCTTTATACTATATATATATTTTATCTTTTTACTCTCTATAAAAATTAACGATATCTCTATAAAAGATATAAAAAAAAATGATAATAGGAGAAAGTGTTTACATTAAAAATGTTGTTGTTATATTTGTTTTTTTGTTTTTGAAATTTTATTTCCCTTTAGCGAGAAAATAAACAAATATTAATTCACTAATGAATGATTGAAAATAGAGACATTTCTATATATATTTCTAGATATAAATCACATGATTGAAGCTCCAAACACAATGCGAGAGAATAACAATAAGAATAACACAATAAGAAAAATACAATTTCAATCTATCAGAAATTGAATACAAAGAAATACACAGACTGATAAGTTGCAATCGTGTTATTAATTTGCATCGCTATCACTATTTTCTTGTATTGTGTCTGGGACTTTATATCTGTTAATCTCAACAATTGTAATTTAAATTATAGATAATTCTCAGATAGAATATTTAAGATGGTTGTATCACATAGGGGCGGCCAGTGAAGGAGCAATTGCCCAAAGCGTCAGCGCAAGAGGGCGCCATTCGATGGGAAAAAAAAAATCACTGTTCAAAAATTGCTGCAAATCGTAATTTTTGAATAGTAATTTTTATTTCCTCACTGTGCGCCGATTTTTGAGATTGAATTGAGCAGTGGATATTATAAGTGAAGTAGTAAAGCAATTTTCTAAAGTTTTATAATTAATATTTGCTTGGTTATCCTCCATTTTCTTCGGTTTAGGAAATTCGATATTATATTTATCTATAATCTTTCAGTTTTTAAATACCGTTTTTGAGTTATAATTAAAAATGTACTGTCGCTCCTTATCTAGCACAGGAAACTCCTTGTCTAACACATGTTAAAAGTACTAACTTTAAATGTAATTATCTTATGAACATGCCTGGTTATCCCTACCTCCCCTCAAAATGATACGTATGTATAGAGAATATCATTATCTTCAAATAGTAAAAACTTTAAATAAATCTTAAGAAAAAAAAAATCATTTTGTGATACAACCATCTTAAATCTTATGCGAACTCACAATATGTGAAACTTTCTCAATTTTTATTACGATAGTTTGCGGAGGCTTATAACAAAAAGTTGTATTCTTCCCTTATTCTGCTTATCGTTCATTCTCTTTCACGTCTGTTTCATTGTCTATCATACGTACGAAAAGAAAGTTTCATATATGATAAATACAAAAGAACAATTGTAAAGTCTGCATATAAAAAAATCTGATTATGTTAAAAATTTCTCCAAAAAAGTATGATAAAATGTTTGTAAATTATAATTTATAAGAAATATGATAATTTTTATTTGTACTATCTTATTATATTTCATAATTCTTATATTTTAAAAGATATAGTGAAAGTGGAATATTTTCAATAGTGAAAAGTTATAGAATATTAGCTATACCGTGAGATGTCGAAATATTGAAAAACTTGTCACGTAATTTTCTGATATGAATCGGAAAATTTCTTATGTAATATGGGTAGACATGGTGGTATCTATGCGATTTATTCTGATAAAATAGCGAAATATCTGAGAGAGAGCTTTTCTCGTACATTTGAGTTGCCAGTTTAATTTTGCCGTAAAATCAACCTCGTACATATTGACGAATCCGCAAGCGAAATTACTTCTCCTTGCTCGAGCACGAAAACGAATTAAACTACGTGGTGAAATACGTTGCCAGTTGGCTTGGGAACTTACTTAATTGTATGAGATTGCAATTTAAAAAAAAGGAAAAAGAATATCATAGAACCGTTGACATGCAAATATGTCTTCGTTTTTAACAAACTAACGGAGCAGAAGAGCTGTAAACGATTAATCAATCTTAATGGAAGTATAGAATTATTGATAAATTGCACACAAGCATCGACATATGGGAATTGTATTGTAATTTTAGCATGCAAATATTTTTATGTCGTCATTCTCGTAAATAATTGAGCAACATGAAATATTTGATTAATGGCCTTTAAATAATAAAATTAAAGAACAGTTTTTATTTTTGAGAAGTAATCAGCCGATATATAAAATTATTTCTAAATAACTTATAAAAGAAAAAGATGTTAACTTTTATAATATTTATTTCATATTATCAAATATATACAATCATATTATAAAGTAATCAGTTTAATCAGAACATATTTTTTTTTAAACACGACTCTTTGTTTATAATAATAATATTATTGTCAAATTATTTTCTTCTTTCTTGCAATTAATTGCAATAATAAAATGTACGCTCGAACTATAATTTTATTTAATTTTTCCTCAGGGTTTTATAAATTTGAGCTTTATAAAACAAAATGATATTTAGGCTCTTTTCGCTAAATTTTTGTCAAGTGAAATCGATATCTCGAATGAGAGCGAGAGTTTAGTCCATAACAAAATCTCATTTTTTTGAGTGATTCAGACGGACAGTCAATATCGAAGATAAATTGATAGTGACAATACAACATCAACAATCCTGTTATCTGCAAACACCTTGTTCGCATTCTCGTCTCCTAGGCTCCTTCTTTTTCTGCTTTTTTTTATGCTCGCGTATCACTTATATATTTCATCAAGCACTCTAATTACGGTATGTCTTTATATCCCCTGATTTTTCTCTTAAAATTAAACTTTCCTATAATATATATATATATGGCTCTTACATACTGAACGCGGAAACGCTTGCCGCATGGCAAAATAAGACACGAAAACCAATGAACATGTTAGGAGTTGTCTTATTAGATACCGTATCACATTTTACTGCGCGGTAAACGTTTCCATGTCCAGTATGCAGGAATCAATACAATGTGTTTCAGACTATCCGTTCATCCTTTTTATCTCCATAGAATAAGGTCAGATCAAGGTTACATCGATTTTTTAAAATGGAAACATCCTACTTTTTATTCTAGAATCTAATAGCCGATGTCAAAAGCTTTCCAAAATCCTATAATAAAGTATCTTTTGATTAAGTAAATTTCGTATGTGCGTGTGTAACTTTTAATCTTCATAACTCGAGATTTACTTAATCAAAAGATACTTTATTATAGGGTTTTGGAAAACTCTTAACATCGGCTATGAAATTCTAAAATAAAAAGTAGGATATTTCCATTTTAAAAAATCGATGTAACCTTGATCTGACCTTGACAAAGTCACCCAAGATCAAACTGATATGATGAATCAATATGATATGATCAATTGATAATATAAATATAAATATAAATATAAATTTGCAAAACTTCTTTTCTGTGATTACTTGTCACAGAAAATGTAAATTTTTTTCTAATATTAATATTAGAAAAAAAATTTACATTTGAAATACGCATTTGATATAAATAAATATTTCATATTTAGAAAATGAAACGAATAAAATTCCGAATTACGATAGAAGAGAAAAGAGAAATAATATAGTGAAGAAATCGAAGTTAGCAAATAATAAACTGTAAATATCTGTCAATTGATGTTTTTAACGTTATTTGTTTGAATCATTTAATTAATATTAATTTTATTTATAAATTTATTTATTTATCGAATTTGCAATTGACATTACTTCTCATCAATTAAATTAGACTCAACTTAAGAATACAGCAGTAGTAATACAGAAATTTCACGAAACACTTTGCAATATTCGTTCGATATCGTGCCGTTGATATGTCAAAACGTTCGCGCGGTCGACCGCTTAGTTGTGCTTAGTTGTTCCTAACTGAACGAATTTCAAGCCCTGTGATTATTTTCAAATGTTCACCGTTTGAAAACTATTGATGCCTTAAGATTTTGCTATTAACATTTTCGATTTACTTTTTCATGAGAAAGATGTATGTGCTGGCCTTTATGCTAACTCTGGTACACTCTGCATACAGTACCTATACAATACTATATATTTTTTTAAACACGACTGTTTGTTGTTTTTATAATAATTAATGTACTGTTGAATTATTTTATTATGTAAGCAAAAGAAAAAAGTCAATAAATTGTTAAGTTTCTTTGTAAATGCAGGTATATTGAATGCATTATTCATGTTTATGATTAAGTATACATCCGTTTCTTTTCCTTGCCTCTATCTATTCGTAATTGTTACTAATCATTCTTTATTTTATGACATAGATTAATGTATTTTACATTCATTTCTTTTTTCTTTATTTGAGTCTCGATTGTTTGATCTACGTTTCGCGGCTTCCTTCCTCATTTTTACTATTTTCTAATAATAATGTATTATCATCTACTATTATTTTCCTTGCCTTATTTCACATTTTACATTCGATTTAAATTTGTCTCATTTTTTTTTCTGCCATTTTCTAGCTTCATACTTTATTGTTTTGCTTCTTTGCCCATTAGAGCTCTCTTTATCCTACCTCGATCTCTTTTCCTTCTTTATCCATCGTTTATAGTTCAGCTTTGCTCTTCTTCTCTCTTCGTGTCTTTTTCCGCTCCATTATTTTCTTCTCGCTCCCATCACTATCTCTACCTTTGTTTTTCCTCTTTTTTTTGCACTTTGAGGTCGTTCGCTCTCATCAGTCTGGCTTTCGATTCTCTATGTCGATACCGGATAACAAAGTTAGCATGCCGACAACGCATATTACGCTTCAGGTGACTGATAATTTTTTATCCTTCCCTCTTCTTGAGCTAACATCGTTGTATAAATAAATCGGGTTCCCGAGCGAACAGCAAAGACTTGCTTTTCAAAATTGTGTTACCGCAGAGAGCTTGCGTATTTGCCGGAAGTGTGTGCTACCTACAAACGTACGCACGATACACCGAGCGCTTATAATAAATCAAATTTTTCAGGTGGTTATAAATTTCTACACGGTCACGCGCCAAGTAAATTTTCTCGCAACATTGAGTAATCTTGCAAATCGTTTCTCGATGTACATGATTCTCTGTCTACAACGTAATTTATCTATTCACTGTATGTTATATATGATTTACATTTCCTCTTTGAAAGTATCCCAATCGAAAAATCTTTTTCTATTTTAATTTGTTCGAGATATTAAACAATGCAATTACAATGTTATGACAGTAATAATGTCTTGGCAATAACATCGCTTATGGTTGCAAAAGTTTTTTGATACACGGTAATGTGAGAAGCAAATGTTGAAGTTAGCTTCTAGCATTTTCCTAGCGGAAGCAATGCCTTCGTCATGTTCGTGAAAACTTCGTACCCGATCGTGGTATCAACGTGCACCGTGAACCAAAACAGTTATCGCCACCTTCTACAAAGTCGACTTTTACAGCACGTTTACCTCCGTGCGAAACATTGACTTTTAGCACGCCGTCGGCCGAGGTCTTAAATAAAACAAGACTTGTCGAATCGCATGGGAGAACTAGTTCAGTTAGCTGCATGAAAGATCTTACTCTTTGTTCAAACTTTATATAGTTATAGATTCCTACGGGATGCGTGAATATAACGTTTTTCTTTGTCTCTTGTGCTAATTAGAGAGTTGGAGAACTCAAAAAACGACAAGTTCTTGATCGTTTGATCGTCTTGTAAGCGTAATTTTTTTATTTTTATCTCAATGTCCGATCCTTGCGAAAACAACAAATTATTAGCAGCGTGCCAATTTGCCCGTGCAAGCCCGTTCCTTTTCAGACTCATTTCTTACTTAATCGACATAATCGGTGAAAACGTCATCCTTCATCAAACTTACTTTTTAACTTCTCGAAAGTAAACTTCGCAACGGCGCTGACTCGCGTTTCTCTCTCGAGATCACCGCGAATTCGCGGACGTTAATTGTCACGTCGTCGCATAAAATTCTCAGCGGAGCTTCTTCTTTGAAACGAGAGATTGGTTTCGTGTAACTTTTCAGGCGGATGCACTTTTCCACCCCATCAGGGCCGAGTACGAGAGGAGGGAAAGAAAGCTGCATAGAGAGAAGTGCTATCGACTCCGTTCCCGAAAACAACTCCGACATTTCACTCTCTCCTGCTAGTCTCTCCCTCTCATCTCAAAGCACACCGAAAAACACATAAATCTAAACTTCATTTACGTTCGCCAACGCCGACATAAAAATGCAGCTCGCACATAAACGTTCGTACTCGCGCTCGAATTTATTTCCGCTGATTGCACCGACGCATAATCGCCAGCTAAAACAATTCTCGAATTTATATGACAATTTTTTTCCGAGATTCCAAAGACAAGTAAATATATGAATTCAGGTTAAATTAATCAACGTTAAAATATTTTTATATTAATGTAACATTTTTATATTAATGTAACATCGTCATAGGGAATAAAATACTCCATGTAATTAAAAAATAGGCATAAATAGTATTTAAATTTCACATAATTTTTGTATGCACTAATCTAAATTTTTAAATATATTTAAAGCTCTATATTATGTAAAAATTGGCTCGAATCTAATTATAATTTTATTTAAAATTATCGTGTTTAATATTTAATTATCAAAAATATGAATTGCATTTTAGTTTTAATTAAATTTGATAATTTAATTAATCGCGTTGATACGCTTCTTTAACCTTGGATCCAATCGATCGTAGTTAACATAAATAATACTATATAACATAAACAATAGTTTTAGTCAGTATAAGCGGATCATCCACTTTACTTTTCATCTCTCGATTTGCGAACAATCTTCTAAAAACATTGAACTCTCTTTAGATCTCTCAATACTCTGATTGAATTCTGATTGAATTCTAGAAGAAATTCCCATTGGGTCTCGCACCATCTGCAGATTCTCGCGATAATTGGCTACTAATTAATGGCCGCGGGGCAATCGAATTTTCACGAAGTTTCTCTCACGAGAGGAGATCCTCGAGCTCTCTTCTCGCGAAATTATTCTCAACGTGTTCTGCGAGAAAACTGAGTCATATCTTGATTGAATTTATCATCCATCTGCAAAAATTTCCTCCTCGTCAAAATATCCGTATCTATGTTACGAAAAAAAACCCAAAGTATCTTTTGCATGTATAAGTCCTAATGAGATTTCATGAAGTAAAAGTTTCTACTTATTAAAACGTGTTAATGTTTCATATCACACGATTTTCAATCAAATTTCAATTAAAAAATTATGTAGATAAAAACGATAAGATATGTAAGTCCAATAACTTTAAAATTCGATTTTAAATGGAAAATATAATTTAATTATATTTCGGGTGCATGTAATACGATTTAGACGATAATGTGTTATACGGATATTTCCATCGCGTTGTTCGTGTACATTTCCCGACTGCGTGACATAGCGATCCTGGCCGCTGGAATTTTAGGAAGCACATTTAGTTTCGGACGCATCTAATACAGCCGCCGAGTTTCACCCATTTTCCCACGCGCGAAAATGTTAATATTTATACACACACCGTTACCATAAAACTAGACGTACTTTTTGGCATGACGCTATCCAAATATGTAATTTACGACCAGTTCGTGGCAGCAGCGACATAAATGGTAAAATCTGCAAGGATTTAGTTTAAGCGTTAATACACGGCTGTCCACATATCATCATATTTTTTCCAACCACAAGTTAACGTGTACAAAGAATTTTTCAGTTGAAGCAAATAAAAGTTTAAACAGATCAAAATAAAATTTTTATTAAATTATTTAAGAGTATTAATTTTTAACATTGTTTCTTCATATCTATTAATATGAATACATTAAGAAAAAAAATTGTTTATTATAACTATATTTCTAAATTTATTTATTTTAAAAAGGCATTTGTATTAATTAAAAAATGTACAAGAAAATTTTATTTCCAAAATTAACATTAAGTTAATTTTTTATTAAATGGCAATTTTTAATTATTTTATTAATTTTATCATTTAAATAATAAAAATTAATATTTTTGAGGCTTCCACGGATGCTTTCTATATAAAGATTACGCGTTTCGCGAGTTTTCTCCGTAGCCAAATCCATTCTTGGAACGCCAACGTTCGTGAATCTTGTAGTTCACTTCATTAGGATGAGGCGCAGCCTCCTGATACCCAAGAATGGATCTGGACATGGAGAAAACCCGCGAAACGTATAATCTTTATAAAGTATAAAAATTATTTATTACACGTTAAAAATAATTTAAAGCAAATATTTTTAAATCATAATTGAAAACAATTTAAAGCAAATATTTTCAAATCTTAATTTTTTTCCTCTGAAATTGTAAAATTCACGCAAAAATATTATCGTGACAGTTTTTATCTTTGCTTACTTATTGCTTATTTAATTTGCTTATATAATTTTTTCTCTTCTTTAAAATTTTATTTTTATACCTTAATGTCAGATATTCTCTTCTTTTTTTATCTTTAAATAAATTAAAGGAGTTGTTTTACAAAAATAGAATTTACGAAGTTAGTTCTTATACAAGTTCTTATACACGCGATATTTATAATTTATTTTATTTTTTCCATGCAATATAATCGATTCTATTAAAAAAGTCAACAATTCGTATGCAGAGGTGTAAATTGCGCTTTGTTATCTGATCGGATTAGCTGTCAAAAATTTGATCTATCTCATTCTTCCAATTTTTGTGCTGTATTCTTCTAACTTAAAAAAGTTCTCAGACTCAAAAAGAGTTACTGTCAAACTATAATCAATGGTCACTAATGATTAAACAAAAATATATAACTTATGATATGATTTTACAATGTCGCGCACATATATATATTCCGTGACGAACATTTCAAGATAGATTCTTCTTGTTATCGAGAAATATGTTTGCGATCAGGAATCATGTGTTCATTCTTCCTCTGTTTTTTTGTTCTCTAAACAAGCTATTCTCTCTCGAAGGCTACTTACTTCCTTCGAGCGAAATCCATGAAATCCCGTGCAATCTCCATGCACAATTTTCTGCTTCGATATTTTCCGGCATACAGAACACGTACGTTTCCTACAGTTGCTCTCCTTGTAATATGTGCGCACGTCCTTGCAAGTTGCAAGTGTATGTCTATGTATATGTGCAAGCGTGTCCGGGCGCAATCGAGCGAAACGCTGAGGAACGAAAGGACGAATGAGCGAGGGAAAATTGTAGACTCAGTGGGGTTGACGACCTTTGCTCGGCAAAGTGACTACAGTCAGCTCTTCATGATCGGAATAGTTTTTGCCAATTTGAATAATTTAGAAGTTTTGTTTGTTTTAGGACTCATTTCAGACAATCTATCAATTTGAAATAGAATTCCATTTATTATTTTATCATATTTTGCGATAATAAAATTTTCGTAATCAAAATTTAAAAAAGATGTTATGATATTTATCTGCGTAATGATATTACTGCTTGATAAATAACAAGAATCATTATCGCGCGTATCTCTCTCTTTTATTATTTAATTAGTAAAACGTGCATAAATACACAATCGATCATACTGACATAACTGATGCTATAACTCGATGCGTGCGAAATATGAATATTTACTTAACGAGGCCAGATGTTGGTCCATAAATCAATGTACTTCATAATCTATACGAACCCTCTAAATAAACCGTATAACGAGAGATAGCGTCGTATCGAGTATTAAATATATTAATGGTAGTATTAACACAGAGCGTGAAAATAATTTATGATATCGCAAATGTCAAACTCTAGAGTGTGTGCCAAATTTTTAACAGCGAAGACATATGATGTAAAACGTGATAGACATAAATATGATATAATCTTTATCACGATACTATTTTTTAAAACGCAATTGAAAAAAAGCATTAATCTTTTTTAACACAAATTCACTATTTTCGTTGTTTTAAAATCGCTTTTCTGCTATTAATTTACCTCGAACATAAAAGGATATCGTTATTTTTATGAGGAAATAACATAGTGTGAATAATAATAGAATTTTTTTCTAACTTTACGTTTATAAAAGATTTCTTTTACTATATTATTTAACAATATTAATCAATTGTTATTAAGATTAGAACTAGAATCATTTGTATGAATACTGTACCTCAATTAAATACGGAAAGAAGCAGAATTATAATCAAAGTTAAATATTAGATTAATCCATATTATTACTTTAAATAATTATCTCAGAAATATGACGCACCGGACTTTCAACACAATCAATCTAAAATATTAATAATCCTCCCAAATTTATTTAGATTGTTGATTTATAGATTTTAAGATGTTACTAACATCTTAAAACTTGTAATGAACTTATTGCTAAAAATATTATCTCGTTCTAAGATAAATTTATTTAAAATACATATATATACATATATATATATATATATATATATATATATATATATATATATATATTAGTCTATAATATAAAATTTTGATCGTAGGCGTAATATTTTTCTCTATTTAATTAATATATTAATTATTCTTTTTAAATAAAAATTTATGCGCAAAGGAAAATTATGTGCTTGTAGAGATAGATATTTCAACTAATAAGTTTCCACATGATTTGAAATTTGCGGCATTGGTGACTGAGCACCGAGTCTATTGAAATAATTGATTCATAAGTGAACTAATTACTAACTATGATACTTGAACCGCGGTTTATATTAGCGATGGTACAACAGCTGCACGATATCGCGAAGCCTGAGGATGTATGTACACGCATATTAAACGTGTGTATCGTTGAGTGTTTCACGAATCTATGTGAATGTTTCGCGTAATTAGGATGGCTGTCATACGTATATAGGTGTGTGTGTGTGTGTGTGTGTGTGTGTGTGTGTGTGTGTGTGTGTGTGTGTGTGTGTGTGTGTGTGTGTGTGTGTGTGTGTGTGTGTGGGTGTGTGTGGG
>Ga0157364_1006670_pt1 | contig 11891 bp, 8 predicted proteins | sample AttsexASBM2_FD_111476 | JGI IMG/M metagenome (GOLD analysis project Ga0157364, IMG submission 111476) | Fungus gardens microbial communities from leaf cutter ant in Ribeirão Preto, State of São Paulo, Brazil - Atta sexdens ASBM2 | ecosystem: Host-associated > Fungi > Mycelium > Unclassified ...
AATAATAGAATTTTAAATTTGCTGCATTGTATAAATTTCCGATATGACTAATAATCGAAAGTACTATGAAATATTTGTAGTAATTAGCGAATATGTTATTTTATGTATCTCTGACATGTTATTACTTTTGCACTTTGATAATTAACAGGTGATTTGACAGTTAGAGATATTCTGGGATTATAAAAGGATTTGCCATATACGTACGTCATTGAAGCATTGTAAGACTCAATTTCACAATTCACGGTTAATTCAGCCTAGTTCAACTTATTTCTCTCTTTCCAATTCTAGTATTAGAAAGAGATGAGGAATAAGTTAAATCTCGATTAAGAGTTAATCATGAGTTGTGAAACTGAGTCTAAGTAGTGATAATCGAAAGTATTGTATGGAGTTTATGGAATACAAATGTGGGGTATAGTTTTCATGTAGAACTTCTTTGATGTATTATTGATCTTCTTTGATGTGTTATTATTTTTCACAATTTGATAATAATTATCGAACGACGGCATTTAGAGAGATTGTGGAATGATTTGGCCAACCGGTCCCTTTCAGCAATCGGACGAGAGATTTCACTGGGTCCTTTCAGAATTATGGATTGAAATGGATTTAAATTTTTAGAAATACGCATTGAAAAATAAATTCTTTTTAATCTAAACATATTTTTATTCATTTATATTAATTGTATGAAGCACATTTCTATGCTTTTTAATTTAAAAATAATATCAACTTTTTTTATGCATCGTAAAAACTGCTCAATTCAAAATTCTGAATAGAAAATGCAGTTTTTCAATCCAATTTAATCCAATTAAATTCATTTGAATAAAAATTCAATTGAATAAAATAAGTTTTTTTTTAATTCAGTTGGATTCAATTATATTCTTAAAAGACACATAAAAATTTTAATCCATTTATATCCATTCTCGATTACTGAGATGATGTAATTTCATAGTTTAAATCGACCGCGAACTTCGTCTGCGTTTATCTTCTGATCTGTGTAAAATTCTTTTGAAATGATATTCTCACTTTGATGCGATATTCTGTCTCTCCATGGATCTTTTTTTCATCTTTCGGTTCGTTGTTGCTCTCTTCTGCCAGCAATCAAGATTAAAGTAAATCATCCAGAGGTTTGGAGTTCTTAATGGCAGTTTGCTTATTGGATTCTCTATGATATGTTATCACTGGATGGCCAAATAAATGAAAGACAAAATGGGATTCTATATAATTTCTTTTGATTCCCGGATTTTCGATTTTCGGAAACATTGTGTTTATTTCCTCTGCGTAAGAAATAGAGATTCTTGTAAAATAATATTTTGTTAATAAGTGAAAAATCAGCCGATAAAACATCAATGAATGGAAAACGCCATATTAATTCAAAGCAAATCTTCATGTTAATAATATTTTTTGTAAATTTATACAATTTCCAATTTAAGCAAACTGTGCGTCGACAATCTTAAAACACAATCTTAAACTGAAAATGGAGTAATAATGGATGGTAATAACATAAACTAAATTGATAAGCAATTAAATATTAGTGTTTCAAGACCGACACACAGTTTATTTGAACTGAAAATTGTATAAATATTTACATATTGTATAAATGTTTACAAAAAATATTAATATACACAAAGATTCATTTGACCGAATATGACATTCTCCACTTACTTATATTTCTTTATTTTTATGTGACATTATACTGTTCTATACACAGAAAAATACGCAAGTAATAATTACTTTACACAAGTAATAATTACTTATTTCAAAAGTTTATATATCTATCATAAGTTTATCACAAACATTAAATTTATTCAAAATATATTCTGAATCCTAGTAAGTTTAATACTTTAATCAAGTTTATTAAATTAAAATTAATTTGATTTGTTTATATTATGAAAAATTCGTTTCTTCAATTTTATAATATTCTCCAAAAAAAAAAAAGAAATTCTTGTTTTAAGTATATAATAATGAGTATTTCTAAAATTTTATAAAAAATAACATATTTCAAGATTAAATAGAAAAATATTCTTTGTTAAAGATAATCGTTATTTAAAAGAAAGGAAATAAATTTAGTAATCATTTTTCTTAGCAATAGAATGATATTTTTCTGCGTGTACGACAAAGCTCTCTCTCACCTGTCTGACTGTCGTCTTTTGGGAGCAATGGAAACTGAGAGATCTTATCAGATGTTTCTTTGGAGCTATCATTATCGTCTACAGTGATCTTCTTAGATGAGTGATCTCGCTTTGTATTTTCCCATTCAATGGGTAGTTTCGAAAGTCCCTCTTTCCCCGCAAAAACATTGCTTGATATGCTAATATGACCTGTGTAACAATTCGAAATTCTTGTAAAATAATCCCTTTTTTATTTTGGCACAATGTCCTTTCTATGGAAAAGAAAAATCTGTTTCTTACCTAGCGGATTCTCTTTAGTTCCTAGAGGGAAAAAAATTTCTTTTACTTGATCAGACTGGAAGGTTTCATTGGAATTTTGGTCAATGATACCAGTATCAGCGCTCGTCATAGTTTCTAACGTAGTCGATGTCAATCCATCTTTATGTATGACATAGCTTTGTACGACGATACAGTACAACAGCAGTAATTGCAAGCACTAAGAAAATATAATAATACAATTTTATCAGTTTTTTGTAAGACCGCTTTCACTTTTGTAAGGCCGGTTTAATACCATGAACATTTTAAGTTTACCCCTTTGCGACTTGTAATATTTTCAAATATTTGTAAATTAGTTATTATGATATCCAGAGATAAAAAGAGTTGACCGTCTGTGTACAAAAATAATTTTGCTACCCAAGAAGACAATAACTTTTATATGATTTAGAAAATTTGATTTCTTTTAAATTTTTTTTCATTTACCACGAACTTCGATTGCAAAGTTGACTAAGTTTCATCCTCTATAACAAAGATATCTGTCCAATTATTTTATCATTACCGGCAAAATCGTATGAATGAATCTTCTCCCGAAATTGAATGAAGCGTGAAAGGTCACTGCTCGTTTCTAATTCTTTTTTTTGTATTAAAAGGAGATACGCCTTATGATTTGTCTTGATTTGCATAAGCACGAAATTAAAATTTTTTTCAGTTCAGATTAATAAAAGAAAAGGGATTCTATTCACGATATAAGCAGATAGATGCCGCGTTTATTTCGATTACAATTGCACGATTATGTTACGCGAGTACGCGAGCGAATTTGCAAGGCGTAGCAAACGGCAGCTAACCACTTCCGTGTCTAGATTTCGCTCTATTCAGCTCGTAAACGTCGTAAGTTCTCGGAACTATAACAAAGTATGTACGATTACAAGCATGTACGATGCAAGCACTACCAGGAGCAATTATGACTCGTTAGGTCCTCCGATCTGGCGGAATTTAATTACGTGATTAGCGTAGAAGTGCGTACTCGAGGAGAAAATAACGCTGACGATGTTCACGCTGTTACATCTACATGTTCTACGTTTCTATTCTATCACGATTCTACGATGGTTTCTATTATAATGCGTTTGATCGGAATTAACTTTCATGATTCCCCAACCGCAGTTTATTGAGGTTTATTTACAAGTGGAAAAATATCTGATGGTGGAATATATAGTTATTTAAAATTGTAATATATTTCCTGAAATTTTTTAAAAGAAAATGATGCAGATGATTACGCACCTTTATTTGTCCCACAAACATTTTGAAACGTTTCCTGGTATATTGAAATTCGAGATTGGATTCGAGACTGCCAATTGACTTCTAACTTCGAGATGTTCTGCTCTTTTTAGAGTAGTATTATATTTGGATATATTCTAATACAGATCAATAAAAGAGATTTAAAATATCTATTGTTATAAGTGCATATCGCTAAAATAGTAAGAATGTATATGAAAGTTAAATAAATTTTTGTAATTATTTCAAATATTTTATACTCAGATGTTTAAAAAATTATTAAAGAAAAATATAATTAGGTCCTAATATATTTTTTGTATTTTTAATGTGTGTTTAATGTATTTTAATGTGTGTTTTAATTTTTTTAATTATATTCAAGTCAATGATATTCCTAACGATAATTTATTTATTTAAAGTATTAAAAATATTAAATTATTCTAACATCCGCATTCCGGTGAAAAGCCACATAATGCTTAGAATTAGAAGATTTCAGAAAATGATCGGAAAGGATTGGGATGTATCATCGTGTATTCCATGCAATTCCATTAAGCATTCTATAATAACAAGCTAATCCGCATTCCGACGAAAGATCACGAAATGCTTCGAAAATTCCAAAAAATAGCCGGAAAAATGATGTATTATCGTTTATTTATTCTACGCGATTCCGTCATGCGATTCTCTGGGAACGAGAAATAACAAATCAAATACAAAGTCAGTAAATTTTTGTGTGGCAAACAAGGTGATTGATTTATTCTATTATTTAATTATGAGGAAATTGTGAGAGAGAGAGGTACTGGAGGTACATGTATATGTTGAATAAGAAATATAAATTATGAGATCTTTATTGCATGAACGCCTGATGTTAAATATTTATTGCATGTGCTTTCTTGTTCATAGTCTTCTCTGATCATATTGAATTCTGACATCATATGCATCCATATTATTGTTAACTTGTATGGTGGTATGATATATATGTTTTTTAAAATTTTGTTGATGTTATCTTCTCGGTACGGACCGAAGAATTGATTTACAATATAAATTTTAATATGGACATCATTAAAAACATATATAATGATTGCTTACTGACATCGTAGAGGAGAATTATGTAACATCTGCATTTATTTATATATGAAACGAGATCCTTAAACAATCCGATCTATTATAAACTTATAATTTTTTTTTTAGTTGCTGAGGAAGACTAAGTAAAGTCCGAAATATACGTGCTGTATAAAAAAAGTCTCATAAAAGTCTCATAAAAAGTGGAATAACAGAATAAGTTAATTAGTCGTCCTTGTATGCTCGTTTAAATCTTTCGACTTTATATTTCTTTTATTATTGATTTAAGTTTATATAAAACACGTTTTAAATGATTTAGATAATTTATAAAATAAAAAAAATTTTAATGAAATGTTTAAATAAAAAGAAACGTGATTGACTATTTAAATATAATAGTAAAGTGTATTTCCTATATTTTTTCAAAATTCTTCAAGACTATTTTAGATTTTCCATGCTTGAATTCATAAAAAATTCTGATTGTATTAAAATATTATACGATTCAGAAATTTTTTTTTATAAATATATCTACTAATAATATTCTTCTCTAATATTGATCCTGTTCTTGTGAATTTATAAGCATTCTTTCTTGCTTTGTAGATATCTTTAGGAACTTCTTAAAATCATTTTTAAGTACTAATCGAGTTTTAACAAAAAAAACTCTGCAATGTATATAACGGAGTCCACATTAATTTACTTAATTGTTGAATGGCCCAATATAACAAAAAATATAACAAAGAATACAATAAATATTTTTAAAAAATTACATTTTATTATGTCCCAGCGAAAATATAGTTATCTAGCCCTTCCTCTACCTTCTCAAAACAGAAGAACAGCACTTTAAGAATTAATTAAAATATAAACTCGTTATTTATGTACTTTAAGTCATATTTGACAATCATATAAAAAAAATTTTGATATACTTCTAATAAGATAATAATAGAAAAACATCAATTACCAACAAAACGAACGCGTCATGGTGACAATTTTTTTACAACTTCGATATTTATCTACGAACGGTTAAAGATGTGAAAAGAAAACCTTTAACGGTTAAGTTAGATATAATCATTTAAATTTATTTAAATGACTACGTAGGTACTATATAAATTGACATAGAATTAAGCGATTCAGCTTGACCATTAAAGAAAAAAAACTTTCTTTCCTTCATCCTTTATTGTTGTATGTTTACATGTAAGATCCTAGAAACTCTTCGTTTAATAAAAAATTTTTTAAAAGAGATTTCTTTTAATTATAGATTTTTAAGTAAGACTTACCAATAAACGTTATTACCTGCTCCTCTATTATAAGTAGGAGTCTTTGTTTTTACATCTAGACACTATGACTGCCACATCCACATCTGCTTCACTGATCCTAATATATATCATCTTACATACATATATCTAATCGACTTTACGGCCCTATATTTCTATAAGCTAGTTTGATAACACTCATTCTCAAATGTTACTGATAATTTTCCTTTTGTTTCTATCCTAATCTTTATGACTTCTCCAGCTAGATATTAACATTCCTTTTCGAATGTATGTCAATAATGCACTTTGTGCATTCACTAGAAACATCAATCTTCCTATCACTCAAGGATAAGCGAATCCTCTAACTCCATTTCTAAAATTGTAATTGCAAAAGAAAAATTAACGCAAACCAGAATCTAAACTCGGGATTCTTCACTCTTACATCTAGATATTATTAAGACTATATACCCACGACTCTCGTAATTATTCTAATCGTCTATAAATACTTAATCGGCTTCATGAGCTTATATTTCTACATATTGTATATATTTGAAAATATTGCATAATGTTCCACTCAATATCTTTCTTCAAAATTTGATATCCTGTTTTTTACATAATTGAATTCGTCTTTAAATAATTTTTCACAAAGTATATTTTTCGTTAGTACTTTTGTCAGTAAACGCGCCATGTTGAGATATCATGAAATGCCTTCACGAAATGCTCGTGGATTTACGAGCTTTTACTTTCACTCGGAATGCACGATTACAAGCAATAACGCATATGCATAAAGTGTAAGACATATTATTTATTGTATCAAGATAAGAGTGTACGCACATTGTATTAAAATATAACTTTAAGTGTAATTTGCGCGAGAAAAAAATTTACATTATCTATCTTAAAGACGAAGCACTAACAAAAGCAGAGTGTAAGAAACCAATAGATGTTAGCAATTCGTAAATTATATAGAAGTTGCATAAATTATCTATAACGGTAATAATGTTATAAATCAATTTAAATTTAACATAATTAATTCTTAAATTCTTGAAAGTAGAAAAATAAATGAAACTGCAATAAACTAAGAAAAACAGCATGTCAATCAAAATAGATAATTTATTTATAATTATAAATAAAAATACTGAAGCCAATAAAAATATATGGCTAAAGTAAAGAGCAGATGAGGTCAAATATTATTTTATTAACATAGTATTAACATAAAATTTTTTCATATAATGCACGTAACATTTATCATGTATATGATGCATTTCAATTTATTGTATTATTGCACGCATTATAAGGAATCGATTTTGTATTTTAAGAGGAAAAATTACAAAAAATGAGCGAATTTATTAAAATATTTATAATTTCATTGGTCAATATATCTATTTACTCATTTTTATAATTTTTATTTGGTTTTAAAGTACAGAATCTCTTGAAAGATAATGGTCGATAATTGCAGGCAATAATCTGAAAAATGCTCCTATGAAGTTGGACCAAAGAAAAATATTTTTAAGCGATAAACACAAGGTACTGCATTACAGAGGTAGTTATATATTTACATTTATATGTAAATGCAGCTACATGTCAGATATATGAATTTGTAATCGTATCACATCGATTTAATAAACTACTAATCAGTAGCGACAATTGCAAAGATGATCTAAAGAATTCATTTTTTATATATCCTGCACTGAAAAAAAATATAGTCAATTTTAATAAATATTTAATTGAATACTGCCAACTAAATATTTATTAAATATAAAGATATATTTATTTGATACAAGAAATGTTAATTTGATTTAATAATCATTTTTTTTATTGAACAAGTATTTACTTACTGTAAATAAATGTTTAGTTTAGTGGCAGTGTTGAACTAAATATTTATTAAAATTAACTATAATTTTTTTCTTAATGTGATTATTCTGTACAAAAGAATTCGCTTCACAAAACTCTCTATGAAAATAGTTATGCAATAATGAGCAGAATGTCTAAAATTGACGCACATAACAAGGTAACATTAGATATTTTTAAGAGGATCCTAAAGCCATTTGTATTATCGACTAATTATAAATTTTGTTTAACAATTATTTTTTTCCTCTTTTATAAATTCGAAAATCCTTTTCCAGGATTAAAATATACGCATTAATACGTGTTTGTGAGATGAAGTTAATGCCGAAAACGACAAAAAATTTTTCTTAAGATTTCAATTTCAAAATATTTTGTCGTTCTTGGAATAAATTCCATCTCACAGACACATATTAACGTATATATTTTAATCGTGGAAAAAGATTTTCGAATCTGTAAAAAAGGAAAAAAGTAATTGTTATATAAAAAAGATGAATTTAATTTTGAAAAATCTTGTTAAGCCTTCGATCATAATTTCACAAACTCAGGATTGTTTGTCATACGCTTCCGGAAGATTTATCATTTAGTACGTATGATCTATAAAAGTTCTAAGGAAATTATAACTTGAGGTGACAGCTGTGATTAATATGTCAATTCTGGCAAAACAATTATAAACTCTAGAACGCGTGACACGTAAATAATTAAAAAATTAACGCTGGACGAATAAACATATATCACTCTATTTTTAAAGGAGGCATATATGATAATACAGAGAAAGCTTATTCGTGGACACATACCCTATAAGGAAAGAATTAAAATTCATTCGAAATCTCTTGAATTGTACTTTTAATGTTGTTAACTTTAATTAGAAATAATTTTTTTACGGAAAAAATGTAGAACACTCTTTTTGACCCATTTGACAATTAATTAAAATCCTGGTAGGTTATCCAAGTTTTGGAAAAACAGCATTGTGTTCAATGCGAAAAATCTACTATGACATTTTGAAAAAAATTTGATATAAAACTATGTAACTTTTTAATTATTTTTAATTAATTATAACTTCCATTATTTTAATTATTTTTCATTAATCTTAATTATTTAAAAAAAATATCTGTTGCAAATGACGTGTTTACATTACTTATAAACTCTTATATTATCTTATATCAATTTGCACAAATTGCTTCAGTAACATTAAACTATTCATTGCATTCATTTAACATGTATCTTCAATTTTTTTAAAAGTTTCATCTATCTGTAACTTGCCTCTAAAGGTATTTTTTATCTGTGTTTTCATCTTTCTCAGTGTCTCCGGTAAAGCAATCATTAGAAAAATAGTAGATATTATAATAATAGACATTATGCAGTAAAAATAAATGGTAACATTTCTATCATGTATTATCATTACTGGATACAATTGTATGATGATGTAGCTGGTCACAAGAGAGATGAAAGTAATAAGTTGTCCGAAAACTAGTAGGCTATTGTTCTAGAATCATGAATCAAGAAATCGAAAAAATCTAAATGATTCAAAACCCTGCGATTTAAAGATTAATCCTAAACTTTATAATTAGCTAATATTGACAAATCATTTTTAAGAAACTCTTTCAAAAAGATAATACCTAAAGTTCAATCTACGTTAGATTTCTGCTGAGATCATCGAATCATAATTACTTTCTTAAAAAAAAATTATAACTATTGACGAGATAATTTATGAAAACATTATTTTCTTACCACATAAAAAAGGATACAAACAATGGGAATAATTGTAACGCTAATGTTCTCAAAAAATTGCAAGTACACTGCCAAAACGCCCAAAGAAATTGATATACCAACACCAGACAAATAGTTCGACGATCAATTCTAATAAAATTTCGAAATTTATTATATAAGTCTCTAGAATATTATCAAGAATATTATCAATTTGAAATACATCATAATGTCTAATGAGCATTTTAATAGAGCGATCTATAGATTAACCACAAAAGTCCATAAAAAAAATATCACGACAGCTATTGAATTTAAAACATTAAAAATTACAGGTTACAATATTAAATTTTCGCTAATTAATATTCATAATTATGTAATTAATAATTACTGCTCTTGTCTTAGATTATTAGTTTTACTTCAACTATTGGTGTTTGATTTTTTATATGGATGTATGTAGATGTGTTATGTAGATTTATAATAAGTTCATATTGAATGTAGTTGTAGATTGTGCAATAAAAAAAAATAATTACCTTTTGCTATAACATGCAATGATTACAATGTCTATTAGTTGAATTATTCCTACTATTATGATGATCAAAAATGGATCTATTGTTATGTTGATCCTGGTGATAAAATCAACGGTATAAAATATAATCATATACAATCTACAAAGCTTTTGAAAAAGTAAATAGAGATTTAGTATCACAAAAGGTTTCCACACTTCTGGTAGAAGGATTGTTCTCCAAATTTTCTTTAGTATGCTCCACATATTCCAAATAAGAAATCTTTGTCTGATTTCTTTAGTCAAGGAGAAATCTATTCGGCAATTTGGAGATATTTCAAATTTATTTTTCGATTCGATATAGTTCGTCATTTTTGTAAACTCTTCTTGGAACTCTGTATTTTTCCTGACGCAGATCGCGGATACAAAGTAGAGCAATCCTAGCGTCTTCCTTTCGGCTTTTTAAGAGTAACCACTCAGAACTTTCGCGGATGAAGAAAATATTGCATAGAACAAACAATATGGAAAAAATACTGCTATTGACTTCCAATCGTTCTGAAATAATAAAAATGTGTTTTAATAAAATATAAATGTAAATAAAATAAAATATGAATATTAATTTATATTTATATTTTATTATATATCTATATGTTAATTACATATGTTATATGTGTATATTTATTATGTTAACAATATTAACATCTAAAGTTTCAATTTGTCTATTTTTAATAAAATTTAAAAATCGATATTAACGCATTCAAATAAAATTCATAATAAAAAAAACAAATAGTTTATTGTCAGAATGGCAGCAAATTAGTAAATTTGATTAAAAAAATTGAACAAATTTGATTTCGTTTGCGCGCATATTAGCTTGCTCTAGCAAGAGCCTGTTGATGTAACTGATGGAAGATTGACAGCAAAAATTGAAAACTTATTAAATGCAGATTTTGCTCGATTTCTGCTATTAATCTACGTCAAACTATGTGCAAGTCTGCTTGATTTCTATCATAAATCTGTTTTGAAGTCATGTAAAGAGTTTTTCTCTCACACTTTGGCATTCGCCAGTATTTCATATAACGAATTCTGCATCAAACTAATTTTTCTGCTGATAAAATTTATCAGCAGATACTTTGCAAAATTTCAAATAAACTTGTTTGTTTGAAATTTTGTATTAGATAATATAAAAACATATGATGATTAACTCAAATTTTATCTAATTATCAATGATATTTTTATTCTCTTATTAATAAAAAATTATTTAATGCTCTTACTTGTAGAATAAATCCTAGAAAGTAAACGATCAGAATTCCAGTGAGCTATTTACGAGGTAATCGTAATGACTGTTTTCCATGAAGTAATAGAGATTTCTGCTAAATATATTCCAACAGAAATTGCAAACATACCCATTGCAATTCCTAAAAATTTACAAAGCATTTCTACGAATTGTTTTTGTTTGCTTTTTCATTAAAGAAATAAGTTTCGAGAAGATTTTGTTTTCCTTTTTTCGATTTGAATTTCTCACCGTTAGCATCCTACCGATGAAGAGTTGTATCACATTATAACTACTCCCAATAAGAAATCCATCCCAAAGAAAAATTTACACCATATACTATCATGGTACATCGTCTTCCATAGTTCATTATGATAAGGCATAAGAGGCAACCAATAATTTGGGAGATAGATACCGTGGAAACTAGATAAAATTTTTCGAATAAATTTTTGTAACATAATTAGGTGCATATAAAATTATTCAAATTATTGTTGTTATCAACAGATATTAAAAATCATAAAAATTAAAATCGTATTATTTATTACAAAATATGTTAATAAGCACATTTTGTAATGGGAAATAATATTAAATTTTTTTCATTGAAAATAATTACC
>Ga0157364_1006671_pt1 | contig 11890 bp, 5 predicted proteins | sample AttsexASBM2_FD_111476 | JGI IMG/M metagenome (GOLD analysis project Ga0157364, IMG submission 111476) | Fungus gardens microbial communities from leaf cutter ant in Ribeirão Preto, State of São Paulo, Brazil - Atta sexdens ASBM2 | ecosystem: Host-associated > Fungi > Mycelium > Unclassified ...
ATAAAATAATACGTCATGCATTATTCGTGAAATGTGCACCCTAGAGCCTTGAAAATTCTTGATAAATATCGCGTACGAAAATATACGAAAATACATACGTTATTTATATTATAGATTTCTCTAATTTTTCGTATGAACTACACTTTTCCAGAATCAGACCTCTGGACGGCCCCTCGGGGATAAAGTTAGCTGCTCCGGCCGTTCGGAAAATTGAGAATGGGAAAAACGAAATCGAGGATGAAAAAAAAACGAAATCGACCCAGGGAAGCTTGTCTAGCTCGCGCGTAACCCGCTTTCTCGCGAGAGGCGATTGATCCGCGCGCGCTGTCAGTCACCGTGGAGCCGCGTACGCGCTCCGCTCCGATTCGCGGATTCGCGCGCCATGTTTGTATCGCTCTTCTCACGGCGCGCGGGCTCGCTCGACGATGCACCCAGCCGCGCGTTTATTGCCTTGCGCGGGGAAAGTCGGCGTTAACTTCACGTTTAACGAACGGACCCGTACTATTGTCGAGACGGCTTCGAATTAAGTACGGGCTTTCTAAAAAAAAAGGAGAGAAAGATGAATGACGGATACTGATCCCTACTCGTTTGTGTAACCCGCCTGCTTTTTTTAGGTTTCTCGCCTCTTGCTGTCTCAAAGTTAGTTCTTGCTTGAAATTATCTACTTAATTTTATTAATGGCTGATGGTTAATCATGTTTTCAGATTGGCGCTTTACGTGTACGAATACCTGTTACATGTAGGGGCACAAAAAGCAGCACAAACGTTTCTGTCAGAGGTAGAATAATTTTTTTGATCTATGTAAACCTTTTACGTCTGTATTATTGCAAACTATTGTTTTACTATAATATGATTTACTCTGCTTGTTTAGATTCGATGGGAGAAAAATATTACGCTGGGAGAGCCACCTGGGTTTTTACATTCTTGGTGGTGGTAAGTATACTATGTTACATTAAAGAAATTGTCGCAGGGATGTTTCAATGTAAAATAATCGTAACATTTATTTACAGTGTCTTTTGGGATCTATACTGCGCAGCGCCCGAAAGAAGAGACTCTTGTGAACATAGCAGTGAGGCCAAAGCATTTCATGACTATGTAATTATATTAATGATTATAATATTTTTTTGTAAGTCGCATAAAATTAATTGTTTGATATTGAATCAATGTTTAATATTAAACATAAATGAATTTGCACTTGCTTTGCATATTATTTATGACATGTTCTGTTATATATAGGGATTCGTGAATAGTGCTTACAACGTCAATGGAATTGCACATGTAAGTTGAAAAATTTATGTCAAATGTGTTAATATATATCGTTAAACATATATATTTAAACTTTACATTTTAACGCTTGTTTATATTGATAATTATAAAGAATCATATATAAGTATATATACTTTTTTAAATTTAAATATCTTTTCTCTACAAAGAAGAAAATTAATATTAGAAATTAAAATATTTACAGAATGCTGGGCCAGCCCCATCTCCAATTGGTCAAATGCCACCAAATGACGGAATGCCTGGTGGTCCTATGCCTCCTGCTTTCTTCCCAGTGAGTTTTCATAACAATAAAAAGTTTTTATAAAAATGTCTTAATTTCATTTGTTTTTATCTTTATTTACGGAATACATAAAATGAAAAAGCTTATTTCATTAAATCGGTCGTCATATAATTACATTTTGATTGTACTTAATATTTGTAAAATATATTTTGATAATTTTAATTAATTTAAATTTAAAAAATTTAGTCTATTCAAATTATTACTTGTGTTGTAATGATAACATTTTTTCTGAAATGATTTCAAATAGATTTTACACAAAAATCATTAAATAATCAATAAATATTTTGAAAAAAAAAAGATATTAATGTTTTGAAAATTTTAAATGATTTCAAATATAAATCTAAAGTATATTTTTATACACTAGATATGTGTGTATGTGTGCATTATACACACATAGTCGTGTATCTGTTATCATTGTTATGCATAGTCCTTTATTAAAAATTTACACTTGATTCAAAGCATCATACACAATTAAGCTATTTTAAAAATAAAGATTGTAATGTAACCAAAGCTACTAAGAAAATATAAATTTAATTTAATTAATAAATCAAGAAGAAATATATAGAAAACATCTAAGTAAGTAAATGAAGAACTTGTCAATGTTTAATTTAGGTTATTGTTTAGAAAACAATTATTGATATAGATAATTTTAAATAATTTTTAAATAAGCTACATATGTGATAAATAAGTGACAAAACCGATTTTTGTACAATTTGTTTTTCTTTCTTTTGGTTGAGTTCGAAAAATGAATTATATGTTATACATTTACATGATAATTATTTAACTAAATATATTTATATATCCCTGTTACCGATAAATATACACACATTAGCCGTAGTCGTGATTAACTTGTTTTGAAACAAGTGTATATTCAAAAGACGTTCTTATGTCATGCTTGTCTCTATACTGTATATATGTACTTACTTTCTCTCTGCTCTCTATCTAATACTTGTATGTGCGTTCTTGTACCATTTTCACTGTTTCATCTTTTTGGCGCATAAAACAAATCTAGAAACTCTATGAAGAACAGGATTATATAGATGTTAGAATATATTTAGAGCACAATATTGGTACAGTAAGCATATCATGAAGAGTATATTACTTTGTGCTGGTCATGTCGCAGTAACACAAAAAGATTGCAGGTAGAGACATTATTGTTCCATTTGTGTTATACAAACATTTGTTTGCAAAATATAAATTGACATTTTAATGTTTTCTTAGATTACATAGCCAGCCAAAGTTATACTCTTTAGAATGTATGGGACAACTAACATGGAAGCCTGCTTAGAAATGTAGTTTAGTTTTTTTTACAAATGGTCCACGATATTATTTGACAAACGTTGATTTCTTAGATATTATAATAATTATTTGTTATATGATTAATTATATATAAAAATTAAAAAGATTTATAATTTTTCAAAATACGTGATATATGTAAATATGTATATAATTCTATAAATTTATGGTTTAATATATAATCATATATAATTATACATTTGTTAAAGATTATAATTACATGCAAAAGATATAAATTTTTTATCTTTTCATATCAGTATTTGAGATTTATTCTTTATTTGTATAATAATATAAATACGATCTTATATTATTGATCTTAATGATAATATTTGTGACAACCATTTATTATAAATGAAAAACTATAAATAATATAAAATGTATGCCGAAAAAAGAAAAATTAAGAAAAGTTATGCATCTGTTGCTTGTCAAAGTAGTCGTCCCCTACTAGATTAGAAAAAAATAATATGCTACACAATATGTGAGTGATATAAATTGTTTCTAGATCTCTCTACATACATAGGTATCCTGTAATGCTTAGGAGTCATCATATATTCTTTCCAACGAAATTGTTTTACGTTCTATAACGCTGTACATTTTATAATTGATTGGCATCTTTTCATACTCTTTTGTATGTCTTGTTTCACAGTTTAAAATCGTTTCATATACAGGTTGTAATTATGAAAAGAGAGTGCACAACGACAGACACTGAAACGTCATTAGAACGTCATTAGAATTTTTCCTAATTACAACTTTTTGTCGGATAACTTAAGATGCTGAGATCATAGTATTAACACAATCATCCCCAAAGCCTTCTAGTCTAGCTGTTGCCTGGATCGCAGTGTTGCTACATGTCTGTCGTTTGCGTTGCTTGTTGCAGAACAACTCGACAATGCGACCATCTCCGCCCACACACCCCTCATCACAGCCATCCCCCCAGCACCCCCAGCCACCCCCGCCCCCACACTCGCAGATGATGTCCACTCAGGTAAGCCTCATTCAACACATACACTCTCACTCATGAAGAATCACTTATTCCGCTGTGTCATCGCACCATATCATGGTATAACCGAAATTCATAATTGTCGCCACAATCGCTATAATTGTTTCCTTCATAATGTCCTTCGTGGTTTTGTCTTTATACAGAAATAGGTTTATTAAAAGAGTTCTACAGTTTAGAATGTTATGTTCATATTATATTATAAATGAATCTCATCTACAATTTGGGCTTAGGAACGTTGTGTAATGATAACCAACTAATGTGCTGCGATGAACTCGAAATGCATATTTTATGGCCTATCATCTCACGGATTGCTTATTGTGGCTGCCTGATATTTATACTATATCTAGTCAATTCTGTGTATAGTAATCATGATTGACACTTTATGGATACTTAATTTACACCTTCCAATTATGAACTCAATATATTTTGTTATATGATCAATTTAATGAATATTTATTTTCTGTTACAGTTTATGGGCCCTAGATATCCAGCAGGACCACGACCTGGAGTACGTATGCCACAAATGGGAAATGATTTTAATGGAGTAAGTACGAGACTTTAATATATTATGATTTAAATAAATAAATAAATAATATTTTAAATAAAATAAATAATATTTACATATATAGTGCCTATTTGTCAATGTCTATTTTACATCTATTCATAATTCTTAAATACATTTAAATTTATATTATAGGTATTATAAATAATACTTTTATTACAAATATTATAATAGAGTTATAAATTTGGTATTTTTTTTACAGCCACCAGGACAACCAATGATGCCAAATAGTATGGATCCTACCAGGCAAGGTAAGAGATCATTTTTATGCCAGTGTTTCATTACTTTTTTCTGGCATTGACGAGAGTTGCGAGAGAAGAATGGCATAAACGCATGCGTACCAAAAACCACACAGCAATAAACGAATAAGTAATATTTTAAATTGGATTGGATTGCTGTGATGTGGAGTGGATTGGTTTTTGAATTGTCTAGTTACAAGCAGTGGTGTAGTTTGCGTTCGATTGTTACTGCTAGATATTCAGTCTTGTGTATTTTAGTATGTAAATGTATTTCAATAGGTCTTTTTATCAAATATTTTATTTGATATGCTTTTATATAATTTTTTTTTATTTTTTATATAAGTAATTCATGTAGTTACATATGTCATACATATTTTTCAGAATATTCTGTCATCTCATAATTTGATTCGAAAAAACACAGTTTATATCCTATTTTTAAATTATAATGAATTAATGAATATAAAAATATGAATTTTTATGTAATAGATAAAATGGCTTGACTCTCAATTTATATGATTTAATAAAACACATATCTGTCAACATGATTATTTCAGTATATGTTCAAGAATAACTTTTAAATAATTTTTCAATAAATTGCGTAATTAAATTCAAAAATAATTTTATCTGCTATACCACTGCAAAATAACTAGGCTTTACTACCATGAACCTGACCTTACCTACCTGCCGTACTAATGTGTGCTCTTGTGTTCCTCAGGCGAAGCTGGAGAATTTGTAGGGTGGCAAGGTAGGAAGCAACCCAAATCACACTCACATGACTTAGTCAAGCCTAACTTTTATTTTTTTCTCCTCCTTGCCTTCGATTTTTTTTTATTTTCATTTTCATAAAGATAATTGTACCGGCTTTGCCCTTTTGCAAGATGATTTGCTCATCCGAATTAGCATCCAGCATGACAATCGCAATTGAGTATACAGACGTGTATATTTGGTTTTGTGTAACAAGTAAATTTTTTAATATAGTTTATATCGTCACATTATACAATAATTTTGTAATACTTTGTGCATATTTAAAAAAGATCGTTGCTAATGTATGTGTGCAAAATATTGGAAATATACATATATATATATACTGGGTGAGTTTTTTAACCAGAGACTGCAAAATATCTGGAAAAATAAGCATTGTACGAAAAAATGTTCTAAATAAACCTTCAATATTTTTGAGGGAGCAATTCTATCCCGCAAAAATTAGCCATTTCCCGCCCCTTGGGATTTTGAAATCTTAAATGGAAATCCCTTTTTATTGCAGATTCAGATTCTACGTCTAAAAACACGTCAATTTTGTCTAAACCTTTTTTTTTTTATTTCTGATAGATGACTTAACCCTGAGTAAAGTTAGAACGGATAAAAAATTATCTACGATAATTCGAAAAATATGTTGCAGACAAAAGTTTCTTCAACGTATCATTGCAATAAAACATAAGGATTCCCCTTGAAGAAGACGAAAATTAACCAATTTTCGCTGAATGCAGCACCATCATCAGGAATCGAAAAAAAAGATTTAGACAAAATTGACATGTCTTTGGACGTAGAATTCGAATCTGCAATAAAAAGTAGGGGAAGATTCCCATTTAAGATTTCAAAGTTACTCCCAACCCCATCCCAAGGAGAGAGTGAGAGGCGGCTAACTTTTGCGGGATAGAATTGCTCCCTCAAAAATATTGAGGGTTTATTTGGAACATTTTTTTCATACAATGCTTATTTTTCCAGATATTTTGCAGTCTCTGGTCAAAAAAACTCATCCAGTATATCTAAATTAATTATACATGTAAATATAACCTTTTTGCGGAATTTTTTTGGACATTTTTAAATTAACAAAATATATTTAAATCTGTTATTATAACAAGCTTATATTTAATAGTAATTAAAATTTGTTGCGTATTATGAAATCATGCTACATGCAAATAGAAAAGATAGGCTTATCATGTTTGTGTTTAGCAAATATATTTTTAGATTATCATGTTACATTTTACGAAATAATATTTAATCTGTAGGTGTTACGCTATTGTATAAAATCTATAAAACAAAATCGCTTTTATCTGAAATTTAAGAATTCTCTTAAGAATTTTTAATAATTAACAGCTAACGAAATTATTTTGTTTTTTTATGTTCGAATGTATTGGGTTGTCTGGAAAGTTCGTGCCGACTAACCTATATAATTTAATAAATTAAAAATTTAAATCGTCTACGTTTCAATTTTCCTTCAAAATCGGCACGAACTTTCCAGACAATCCAATATAATTGTTCGCATTTAATATGCTGTTTCTATCTTTAGCATGAGCTTTTCACTATGTTAATTTGTGTGGTGACAGTTGCTTGAACGGCATGTCATCCACCGGCTTCATCTTTGCTCGACTTTGGCAAAGCATGACTCAATTTGACTTTCACTTTAAGCCCGCACTTAATGTTATATCGCACATGAAGCCCATTCTCACACACAAGTCACTTTATCTTAAAGTTCACAAATCCACAATTTTTATCGTTTAGTCCACAAAATCATAATTAGCAATTAGCATTAACATAGAATTAGAACAAACGTTAACATTCCCTTATTTAACGATTGAATTTACCAAACTCTACTTTCTATCATAGGTCCACCAGGAATGAACCCAATGAATCCAAGAATGAATCCTCCCCGAGGACCAGGGATGGGACCGATGGGTCCTGGAAGTTATGGCCCAGGTATGAGAGGTCCACCACCCAACAGTACTTTGGGTCCAGGTGGACCAGGAGGTCCTGGAATGCCACCGATGAGTATGGCTGCTCCAGGTGGTAGACAACAATGGCAACCCAACACATCTACGGTATAGATAAATACACATCAATTTTTATTTCTCGATTTCTAATATTTAATACTATTTTATTAAATATCTAACATTTCTTTGATGTAGCCAATGAATTATTCGTCGTCATCGCCGGGCAACTATGGAGGGCCGCCTGGATCAACGGGTCCGCCTGGACCCGGTACACCCATTATGCCTAGCCCTCAGGATAGCAGCAATAGTGGAGGAGAAAATATGTATACCATTATGAAGCCTGTACCTGGAGGAAATATGCCGGGTGTAAGTGGCTAAATAATAACAGCTATTTATTATATTTTAAATTTATTAATAAACTGTATTTGGGTTAGTTTTTTTTATAAATCCCAGATAAATGATTAATGTCTAAAACATTTATATATATATTACATATAAGCAATGCTATAACATATTTTAGGATTTTCCAATGAGCGGCGGGCCTGAAGGCGGTCCAATGGGACCTATGGGTCCTAATACAATGGGTCCGGTTCTAAACGGTGACGGTCTCGATGGGATGAAGAACAGTCCAGCGAATGGTGGTCCTGGAACACCACGGGAAGATAGCGGCAGCGGAATGGGTGATTATAATCTGGGTGGATTCGGAGCTCCTGGAGAGAATGTAAGTATGCACAGGTTGTTTGATAACTTTTTCTAATGATCACACACTCGACGTGGATTTGTATATCATTGATCTGACTAATCACGTCTTTTATTCATTGCCGTTATACTGTATATTAATCTTTAAAAATTTATTTTACATTATTATCTATTTATTATTTTTGTGACATACGAATCCATGTTACAACTTATTGCTCTTCTAATCATCTCAATTAACAGCCACAAGCGCTTCTATCAGTACGGCGGATATTCACATATTTTGCTAAAATAATATGGGTTCAGTCTCGTTCAAGGGATTTATCCTCAGCCTCGCTCCAACAGGCTTGTTAATGCTTTCTTACAAGAGTATCATTTGTCCCTATAAATTTCTCGGAAGGTGTTCTGTTTAATTACGCGTTACATGGTATTTTGGTAAATTTAATCAGCGTCATTTGGTCGCATCTAATATTTGTCATAACCGTATTCGCTGAAATTGCGTCTAACTACTATCATACTAACAATAACGTCTAACGATGCAGTTATAAAGTGGGCAGAAAGATGACGAGACTTAATATAATTTAATTGATTTTTAATAGTTCATTATTTATATTGATTTTATGAAAAATAATTTATACATATTTATATAAGTGTTTATATAAGTATTTATATAAATATTCAAATTCTTTCTGCGTGCTTTATGATAAGGTGAAACATCAAATTACTTTCGTGCGACAAAGTAATCGAACTTTTGATTCAATCGCGTATACGATTTTACATGCTAATCTTATATATTGTTATATGAGATTATCAGTAGGATATGACAAGGAACAGTCACGACGCTTTCGTCTTCGATTTTACTGAAACTTTGGCGATTTGTCTGATAATTGAAAAGGGCCGACAAAATTTTTTTATTTAAAAAATGTGTACTTATAAACCGGAATCAAGTCGGTCTAAAAAAATATTTATAAATTTATTTAAACATTGGTTTTTTTTTAGAATAAAATTATTATATGTAGCAGTAAATGTATATATGTATATAATTATTTATGCGTAATTTTCATTTTCGATTTAACGCTCCATCTTACAAATTTCTTTTCAAACTTCTTTTGTATTTATTGTACGCACGTGTGATTTCATCTTTCAAACAGAAGTTTCTATGAACAGAAAAACAAGAAACGTGTTTTTAATCTTCAATTATCCTGCATAATCCGCAAAGTTTTGTTATAACCTAGAAGTATGACAGCGTCGCGGACGTTCTTTGCGAGTCTTGCGAAAAGAGTTATCAGTAATCACGTACGTGCACCTTCTCTGTATTCTCGACAGTTTTTTTAAAAAATCAAGTCGTCTTGGAGCCAGCCCCGAGTTCGTAGATGCCGTAGACTTCGCACATGGTGTGCCGGTTATATACATGTAATGCGGAAAAACATCGCAATTTCGCTGCGTATTCACGTGTTCCATGGTGCGTTCCGGCTAGTTTCGCTATAGTCCGGCACATGTAGTGGTTCAAGCTCGTAGCAAGAGCGAAAAAGAAAAAAAAAGTTAATGATATTCGTGTTAAATGCAGCGTGCGATCATTATCGATTGCTCCTGCTCGATTAGGATTAGCACTTAAGCGCTCATTAATTGAACTACTATCACTAAATGGCGCAGATACTTGAGCAACAATTATTCTTACACGTGCGCTTCGCCGTGTCTAGGAATACGATATGTATATGCTTTGTTTAAATACTCAAAAGGTTGCAAGACTAGATATTTTATAATTCTTTTTTTTACGTTACTATGATTATACCAGGGATTGAAAACGGTAAAAAAAAACTGATTGTCGGTATTTATTTGTTTCATATATATTTAATTGAAATATGTAATAAAAATAAAATATATAATATTATATATATTATATAATGTTATACAATAACCGAAATAAAAATGAATTATTATAAATAATATTGTTATAGCTTTTTGATATTATAATGATATTATTAGTATTAAATTATTTAACACACTTACACATAAATATTAAATTGATATTTTTACTTGATTTTTGTATTCTTTTCTTTTATAATTTATAACGAAAAGCTTTCCAGTTGTATATCACATTTGATATAGAATAATATAATTCAAGATATTTATGATATTGCGATTTTTATAAAAATAAATACATACTATATATGCATGGTATACCGAAATAATTGTTAGTAAAATTGTTTCCATCTTCAATCCCTGGATTATGCCTATATTTTACTACAGAAGCTAGTTAATATTTACTTAAGAGATTTGTCAGATTATTTTTTATTATTTATATTTATTTGACAATTATGCATAGGTCGTAAGTAAAGGTGCCTGAAAAATTACGTGAAGATTGTTACATAAAACACAAAACACGTTCATATACACATTTATACACATACACGATAGAATATACGTATATAACTATTCGCTACTGTGATTACTGATCGCATAATTATTAATCGATTTTTACGTTCTTGTTTTCTTTTTTAATCTCGTTTGAATGTACCATTTTGAGTTGTACTTGATTCTGAGTTGATGTTTGGTCCGTTCTTTATTGCATTATAAAGTTAAACGGTGTAAACGGCAGGTGAGGGTTCTTCCGAGAAGGGGTATCTCGCGCGGTCTTTTTACACTTAACGTGAATCTAGCAGTTTCAACTTTCGCACATCTTGCAATAACGATCACGAGACTCTGTAATAAAGTGAACACAGTCTAGGATGACGCGGACCGAATCCCTCCAATTATTTGCTCACAGTCTGTTCCCAATATTAGGAGCAGGCATTCTGTCTTGCATCCATCATTAGCTTTGCAAATGGAAATTAATGTATCGTACATATATTTCTATAACGGGATACGGATTACTGTTTCTCTAGCGAAGCAAAGTTAATACGAACGCGTAAAAACGATTAATGAATTAACAATAATTTTTTACAAGGGAAGCTCGCACTGTACTACAAAATCTCTAATTGCTAATTTTTCCCAATCGGGATATCCAAATTTTTGGGATAATTAGATGTAAAGTCGCATCGTGTTTCTAATCGTTTTCTCTAAAAACTTGATCCACAATGTGCTCTTTGCTTCTTATTTCTTGCTTTTTGCTACTTTTTAATTTTTGTCTTTTTGCCTCTTATTCTGTTTTTTTCATTTTCTGTCCGAGTTAAAAGTTGATGAAACTTATAACTCGTCCGAGTAAAAAATTGATGAACTTCGGAAAAAACAAAAAACATTGTTAATAAAATAGTTACAAAAAGGTGAAAAAAACCAGAAACAAGGAGCCAAAAGTACATTATAAATCAGGCAGTCCGTGAATATCGCTCGCGCGATAATAAATGTGTTAAATTAATTAGAATCATTCCTATTTAAATTCGTGCAGAAATCAATCAATGCGCGTTTCGTGACCCACTAACACTTAGTTTCGTCGTTTCTCGTGCAAAGTATGTAAAAAGCTCGTCACTTGCTCAATTTTTAGCGTCACTGTAGAACGAAAGGTGAAATCTCTTTTGAAAGCAGAATTTTTAATCTACGTACTTTTAATCGTTTGGTGCGACTCGAGCAACGATAATTTCATGTAAATTAATCAATCGTAGCTTTCACCTTTGATACTGGTAGCCGATTGACATTGTACAACGGTAAAAGCGGATCTTTCAGCGAACGGTAGTTCGACAGCTCGAGATTACGCGATATTGCGAGGCGAATGGTTTACTGCAGGTAGCTTAAACGAAGTACTTGAGAGAAAAAGAGGTATATAAGAAAAATATATATTATATATATATATATATATATATATATATATATATATATATATATATAT
>Ga0157364_1006672_pt1 | contig 11890 bp, 13 predicted proteins | sample AttsexASBM2_FD_111476 | JGI IMG/M metagenome (GOLD analysis project Ga0157364, IMG submission 111476) | Fungus gardens microbial communities from leaf cutter ant in Ribeirão Preto, State of São Paulo, Brazil - Atta sexdens ASBM2 | ecosystem: Host-associated > Fungi > Mycelium > Unclassified ...
GCTTTTTTTTTCATTATTTCTAAATATGTATAGGTCCTATGGATCAGTTTATAAAGCGTTGCATAAGGAAAGTGGACAGGTACTTGCTATTAAACAAGTACCAGTGGATACCGACCTACAGGAGATTATTAAGGAAATTTCAATAATGCAACAATGTGATTCTCCATATGTTGTTAAATATTATGGAAGTTACTTTAAGAATACAGATTTATGGGTAAGTCACTATGTGCTCTGTTTTATCATTCCAAATAAATTGGACTATCTGTCAATACTAATATTACTTGTAGATTGTGATGGAGTATTGTGGAGCTGGTTCTGTTAGTGATATCATGAGGTTAAGAAAGAAGACTCTCCAAGAGGATGAAATCGCAACAATCCTGAGTGATACTCTAAAAGGGCTGGAATACCTTCATTTGAGAAGAAAAATTCATAGAGACATTAAGGCTGGGAATATCCTTCTTAATAATGAAGGTCATGCAAAGTTGGCTGATTTCGGTGTGGCGGGTCAATTAACGGTGAGTTATGAGAAGATACTTTTAACCCGAAATTTACCAAATCTAAATTGTATTCTTTGGAATAGGATACCATGGCTAAACGTAACACAGTCATTGGTACACCATTCTGGATGGCACCAGAGGTAATACAGGAGATCGGTTATGATTGCGTGGCGGATATATGGTCTCTAGGAATAACGGCCTTAGAAATGGCCGAAGGCAAGCCGCCGTACGGCGACATACACCCAATGAGAGCAATATTTATGATTCCTACTAAACCACCACCTAGTTTTAGAGAACCTGATCAATGGAGTCCAGAGTTCATCGACTTTGTCAGTGGGTGCCTTGTAAAAAATCCCGAAGAAAGAGCTACTGCAACCGAGCTTTTGCAGCACGAATTCATAGGTGAGTAAAATATTAAAATTTATATTATGATTTATATTATGACTTTGTCAATTAACAAGTTTATGTTATATGATGTAGGCAATGCCAAACAGCCAAGTATCTTAAGTCAAATGATCGCCGAGGCTCATGAAATACGAGAAAAGCAGAATGCGCATCGAGCTCACATTATAAACAATGTGGCTATTAAAAGTCAAAACCAGGCAGAGGATTCGGTACACACCTTTGATTAAATACACATGGATTGCTAGTTTCATCATCTGATATATTGCACTCTTATTATCTAAATGTAAATCAATAATATACATCAAAAAATATTTAAAAATACCTAAAACATCAAAAATACGTCCATTATTTGATTAAAGGTTTGAATTTATATGACCTATGAACTGTGCAATATGGGAAAAATTAGAAGTGCTAGCAGTTCATATGCGTGTTATATATATGTATTTTCCGAATAGTTTCGGGTCTCGAATAGTTTCGGGTCCCGAATCAAGTATTTTATCTCGACATTCAGGTGCCCGAATTTGGGACCCGTCCGACTCGATCCGATCATTAGCCGATCTGACCCGAGACTCGGGAATTTTATCGCACACTCCTAGTATATATACATATACATTATCTAACATTGTGTCTCTGTGTAAGGACGAGGACGATTGTAGTGGAACTATGAAACCATTACCGGAAGATAGTAGGACTTTAGTACCGAGTCATGATCTTCCAGACACGGGTACTCTAGTTTCGGCGATGTTAGACTTGGGTACAATGGTTATTAATAGTGATACCGATACCGAAGCTACTATGAAGAGTTAGTAGATTTTAATTAATCCTCAAATCTCTATAAAAAAGTGATTCACAATTAACTGACGTTCTTTTTAGGACATAACACTGGTTCTGTAGAATCCAGCAAAAAATATCGACCACTATTCTTAGATCACTTTGATAAGAAAGAAGCGCCTGAAATTGGAAAGGTAATCTTTCTTTTTCATATTAATTTAAATTACCTAAATATGATCTATGTAAAATAATATTTAAAATAATAATATTGAATAATATTGTGTTTAGGGTAATGGACAGATGTTGGGAGCACACAATATGGAAAATGCAAACCAATTGGAGCAACAAAGTCCAATCGAATCTCATAGGTTTCAAAGTCATCTGCAACTACAGCTGCAGAATCAGATCTGTCATCCCGTGCCGGAACAGCCATATAACAATATATCAAAGTTTCAAAATGTTTTCACGGAACGTGATTTTGACTTTGTGAGTAAAATTTTTTCTAACATTCTTATTTTAAGAATTTATATAATTGATTTGCGCGACATGTTTCTAATTATTGATGTAACAGGAGAAAGTGATTTATCACTTTTTATTTTATAATAATGTACAATTCACATTCTGTGTATCAAATTATTTGGAATAATGCCACTTCAGGCATTATAAAAAAATGATAACTTGAATATATAGAGAAGCCGTATCCTGCAGTTGAAGTTTCTCTCTTATGAGGAACTACAGCAACGAATGGCTAATCTGGACGCAGAAATGGAACGGGAGATTGACGAACTGAGAAAAAGATATCAAACGAAAAGACAGCCTATTCTGGATGCCATTGACACCAAGCGGAAACGTCAACAGAACTTCTAACAGTCCTCCTTTACGCGAATAAGTGATGACGGATAGACAAAGGGTGTACAGTTGTATAAATGAATAGATTTTATTCACGTCATCCCTGGCTTCATCAAAGAGAAGAACATTGTTCCCACACCGTGAATATTTTACCTCATAAATGGACAAACGTGTAGCGATTGTGGTTTCCTGTTTATTCGCAAATCACAATGTTGCTTTTCTTTATGAATCCTAGGGTATTAGAATAATAGCTAATAGCCTCACGTCATCAATGTAAATTTTACGTGATTTAGGTGAAGAAACAATCACAATACTTAATTTTTGTATTATGTTTACCTATATTTACTGTTAAATATATCCTATTCTTGTAGGGATATTCTGAGAGACTCCTCTAGGGTCATTAGAAAATAAAAATGCAATAGCAGCGCAGAGACAAATGCATCATAATTACAATCATTTTTATCGAGAAAGAAATTTTATATGATTTTACTTGAAAAGAAATCGGTATTTCGTATCGTGCTACGCTAGTCATTTATAATGCCATTTTTATCCAGAATATAAAAAAGACCATTAATTCATGTAAAATGCACTTAAACAGCTAAGCAGTTTCTTGAGTGTGAATGCTCTATTTAATCATGACATTTTGAAATAAGCGAACAAGGCTGTAAGATTTAATTAATTTACTTTTTATTCTACTGCCATAGATAGACTCTCTACTCTCATTCGTTTACTAATACTAACTACTAACTTTAGTTTATATCAATTCTCTAAATGATTCTCTAAATTCTCTAAATTATATTTACTTTTTAAATTGCAAACATGTCCAACACCAATATGATCGCAATTCTAAAGTAATGAATAGTGTTCTTCAGTATGCAGCACCATGACAAAAAATGATGTCGCATTCTATGAGATATTTCATAAATGAACTTACTAGTATTAGAGTCTTCCGCGCACCGTATATTAGAAAGTATTCTCCAGTATGCTCTAATTTACTTTATCACGATATGAAAATTGTTGAAAATGAAATTTATCAGATTTCACTAACAATAATGATATTTTTAGAATAATATAAAAAGTTCGTATGGGATAATGCCTTAACAATAATTATTTTATGTATAAAGCACTAAAAATTTTTGACCGCATATTTTTTTGTGATCCTTACAAATAAATATATTTGTACGTGCCATTAATACATATGGCAAATAATCATAGTGGAAGAATAATTCCTTGCTGACGTCTGGGCTATTTTGCAAGTAGTGAAAATAGAGCTATACTTAAATGCGCTATAGCTAGAACTGATCTTCAATTTTCTTTTTTTAGAAAATAATACAGAATAACATATTTTTGATATAGAAGGTTGCACATTGTCAATGAAATAAGGTCCGAATTTGAAGCATATATTATCCATAATCTTGATGCTCACAAACAGAAATATAATATTAATAAGATTTCCAAAGAAAAAAAATGAAATTGTTTTACAAATAAAATTATGCTTCAATATCGTTTTATATACAAAATGCAATATGTAAACTGTATATACTTTTTTTTAGAAATCCTTTTAAATAATTTGAATGGTCGTATTCGTTCCATTATTTGTATATTTGTTAAAATTGTGATTTTAATTATATTCTCATTTTATAATTCATATATGATATGAACATGAAGATGTTTGTAAATTCTTTACATTTTTACATAAAATTATAACTTTACAAACTTTATATTTTTTTACATTTTATGCTGTTATAAAAATCTTCCTTACGACGTATATCCATAATTTTTCTGTGCTATCTGTTCTAAGAATAAAACAATAAAACAGATAAAAATTTATAGAAAAATGTTATAAAGAAGTACACTAATGCATTTTCTACACGATTGTCAGTCATTTAGCTTTAGCTAGCAATCACTTTTCAATACAGATTTATAGTTATATATTTTATAGGGCAATAATCCATAATCTGTCTTTATTTTTCCACTTGAAAATATGGCTTTGTATTCATATCTAATCACAACAGTTTTATGACAACTCCATGATTTTACATTCGTATTGTGTATTGTATAATCTATTACAGTGTTTGGCTGAAATATAGAGACTGAAGACAGAAGTATGTTTTCCGAGTGAATGATTTAGTGAAAAATATAGTCTGATAATAGAATGTAACAACATATAGAACGATTGCTGTTTAATATCGAAGCGAGAATTATTAATAGTTTTGTTTAATAACTAAAGCAAATATTAACGTGCTGCCTTTTCAATCAGTTTGTTTAATTATAATAAAAACATTATATAAACTATGCGCGTTTGATCTCTTTAGTTTGATTTTTTTTATTAATGATACAAACGTATTATTAATACTAATCCTATTATTAAGTACTTCGTGCACAAGTATTTTTTGTATATAAAGTTTTGATGCAAGTTCATTTCCAGTTTATATCAAATCGGTTATCACTGAAATTGGACGGTATATAAAAATGTATAAAGAATGTTTTATAAAAAGTTATCAATAAATATAAATGCATTTTAATCACATACAAAACACACTAAGCACGCATCATTCAACAAAATTTTGAATACCCGTACCGTTAATTTTTTAATTGGAAAGAGTATTTCAACGATTTGTAAAATATCTCAAAATATATATATTTTTTATATTTTAATAAGGCATATCCTGTTACTTTTTTATCACTATGCTTTCACATTAATCTTTAAAATTTATTTGGCTCATAAATCGTCATCTCCTATCATACGAAAAACATTATTTTCCATAACATCGAAATCCGTTGTTTGAGTTTTGTCAATAACATTTCGTGAATCATCTGATTTTTTTGACGTTACAGCGGACCATTTGTTAGCAAGTTTTTTAATAATTGGTCCCGATTTAGAATGATTATTATTCACACATTCTTGTAACGGCGATCCTGTGATGGTACGACTTTGGCCGTCTCTCATAATATACGTCCACGATTTCCCAGACTCTGTCTATAAATATCATACATTTATGATGAAGAGCTTGACAGCATTTACGTAAGCTAAAACAGTTTATATAACAACCTGAGTTTTACTCCCAACTACACATTTCTGCAACAATTCATCAATCATAGCTTGTAGACAAACAGACATTAAAATCGCTTGTTCGGACACAATTGTAATCCATTGTAATTCATTTCTAGCAATCAGATATTCGAAGGATAATTCCAAACTGTACTCGTTATTATCCTTATAATGCTCCATTCCCTAGATATATTCATTAATAAATTTTATTGACAATCTAAATAAACTTTCCACTAAAACATTCATAACTCACATTTTGTATAGTAGTTATACGCCAGCATCGCATTCGTGATACTTTAAACGCAATTTCATGCTCTTCGGACGATAATACACGTAAATTCAATTCATTTTCACCTATAGCAAGCAATACTTTCGAGTTACGTTCGGGATAATCACAATAACATGGTGCAAATTGTATGTAGCCATAGTATTTCAAGAGACGAACTACATTCAGATACTAAAATAATAAAGATAACATCATAAATTACTTAGATATTATTTAGAGAATATTTTGGAGGATTTGCCTTTCACAATGAACGTACCTCTTTTTTACTCTCAGATTTTTGCAGATTTTCCAATTGATGCTGCACCTCCTTGGTAATTGGAATCCAACTGCTGCGAATTTCCACAATCGCTTGAATGTATAATAAATTTAACGTTACCGGATCGTTCAATAATTCAACATCATATGCTGTATCCCAGTAATTTTTTCTGAGAACAATTCGCGTATTCGTAGAACTCATATATTTATATGTTATAAATGGTGATTCAAAATTTTGTAGTTTCCGCAGTACTGATAAAAAAAAAATATTAAAACAGAAAACAAAATATGTAGATATATTACAATAAACTATAAAAGTATATACACTTACTTTTGATACTACCGGATGATTCGTCTTGTGTAATAATAAACAATGCAAAATGAAAATGATATTTTTCTGCTAACTTTATATGTTTGTATACCCTCTATAGAAAAGAAAGTATTTTAATAATTATCATGTTTATGTAAAGTTATCTTTTTTTATGTATATTAATTATGCAAATAGTATACCTTTAAAACTTTACCAGAATGCTTTTCTGGCGAAATATTTAATGAAATTTTAGATCCATTCATAAGAAATATATCTAAAGTTTCTTGCTCGGACAGATCATTTACACTTTCTTGTTGAGCACTCAATAAAAATCCATTTAATATTTCCGAGTTATTGATGGCTATATTTTGTCCAATGGACTGAATATATTTCTCTAAAGCCAGCCGTCGTTCCTCTTGCTGTGTAGCAGTCAAAGGAAAGAATTTTTTTGGAGGAAATATAGGTAACAACATGTCCAGGTCCTTTGACAATTGTACGTGCAGATTGTATAGTTGTTTGTATCTTGCAGTACAATGAAATAATCCATTGATATGAATATTATATCCCTATAATTTCATGAGATATTATTACATAAATCTATAAATTAATTAATTATTTCTATAATAAATTTTTATTCTAGAAATAATTAAGCACATAATATAATACAATAAATAAAAAACAATTATATCACTTACGATATATGCGTTCCCAGCATTATCTATAAATTCCTGAGTATCTGGTATGGAAAAGTGCATCTTGACAGTACAAGAATATATTGAAAAGATAAAAATATTATCATAAAATCACATTATCTGTGGCAAAATTTGTTAACTTTGTGGTCCTCTTCAACATAGCAGCATCTGTGAAGGAAAATGAAGCGTTAAACTAAAGAAAACATAATTTTCAAATCTTCCAATTTACTAGAATAAAATCTGCGACTAAAATTAACGTGGGATCTTGCAAGTCGCTGTACAATGATTCATTATTCGTTAGGGAATGACGTTTCCCGGATAAAGACGATTCAATCCGCCCACTGGCCGAACGTGTCCTATCTCTTTATTTTCTTAGAGAGGAACGAGATCCGGATCGCGGCGGAAAGATCGTAGAAAGCGATGTCCCAATAATCCCGAAGCTGCGGTGGAAGCCATGAGATATTCTTTCCCGAACTGGAGTTCACATCAGCTAGTTCACATCGACATTCGTTACGGGTTCCTGTACTCACATTGCTGTGCGACTTTCGTCGTTTGCGGGACCTCATATGTGACAGCGGATCTAATCGGTCACTCACGCCCACTCGCGCGTTATGTTTCACGCGATTATTACTACTGACACGCATTTAAACCCCAGGACAGCTCGCGGCTGTTCCGCCGCGAGCAAGAAAACGTGTCATATGCGCTCGCGAGTTTGCGCATGAATGACGTGTGTTCGCTTCGCACTGTTTCGCAGTAGTTTATAGCATTCGAATTGCAGCGAATGCGGTTAGCGTGTCACACAAAAGAATGAACCGATATAGTCGATAAATAGTGCCAAAAAACTCTCTCATATCAACATATGAATTAAAAAAATTTATTAGGCAATATGCAATGAGAATATTTAGTTGGAATACGCATTTTTCGTGAAAAATATAATAACACAATTATTTTTGAATATTAATAAATATCTTGATCCAATAATTAATTTTAATGAAAATGTGACAAATGGCGAGATGTTAATTTTTATACTATACGAGCTCTTAGTGCGTTTAAATTTAATTTATTTAAAATGTAGCAATAATTTAATGCTTAATATTAAAAAATTATTAATATTCAAACCGGATTTCTTTTTTAATCATCAAATCATGAATAATGAATATATTTAGATGCAATTTATTTTTATTTGATATAAAAAAAAATATTTATTTTGAGCTATTGAACAATAATTCATTTTTAATTCTAAAGTTACCTTATTTTATAAAATTGTAAACAAAAGATTGAGGACAATCGATCAGAATTAGCGAGTGACGGTGATAGAGGATATTATCAAAACTTTTTTATCGATGGTCGAAAATAGTGTTACCCGCTGGAAATATCTATGGCTACATAGTTCCATATTCATAAAGAGGGCACTAGTAAACGAGTTTCATTTAAAGCATGTTCTTTCTTCTATTTGCCACTGTTTGCTTATATTTGTATCTTTTGTGAAAAAATTTAGTGAGAGACGTGGTTTGTTATATACAAAATACGAAAAAGAAGCTGTTGGTTGAAGACAATTGGTTTGATAAAATAGATAATATAACGTTTATATGAAATAAATCTTGATATATGGAACTATGCTTGCGCTAAAAGATTATGGTAGCAGCGATGAAGGTAGTGAGCCTGAAAACGTCGACTTCACGTCCACGATTCCCGGTGACAAATTCACGACTAATCTCCAAATTTGTTCCGCCCCAGAAGTCATACCTACTGTAAGTATTTAAGTATTTACGTGCGTGCATTCCATTTTTAATTGCCATTTTAATTTTTAAGGTTATGAATACTGATAGTGAGTGCTTGCCATTTAGTGACACAAATATCGTTCTATCTTCGTTATTCGCTGAATACCAAGAAAAATAGAATAATATTTATGTCAATTTGTGTCACTAAATGGAAAGCACTCACTATTATTATCCGGTATAAATATTTTTACTTTTTTTGATGAAGAAAAAATAAACAGTCACCTATATTGATATTTAGGGAACAGAATTGTGTGTAAAACATGTAGATCCGACTGCAACAGAAGTTGCACATAATCCGAAATATGAGGAACTTTTTGGACCTGAGATAGGACCAGAAAATCCATTTAAGACACAGCAGCAGCGCGCAGTGAAAAATATACTGTCTGGATATGTAGAACGCGCGCATATAAGTGAATTTCAGTTTGAAAATCAGAGGAGAACATTTGCCAGTTATGGTACATATAATATAATATACAATTAACGATTGATATTTTTTTATCTCAATGAAATTTGGATTCTCGAAACTATTTTATTCTATACTTTCTATAATTAAACTTTATATCTGAATATCTGAGATATTTGAGCTTAAGTCAAATAAATTTAATGTTGAAGTTTTAATTACTATGTCTTAAATTTTTGTTATTAGGATATGCACTTGATCCAACTGTAGACGGTAGTGCAGACGAAGGTAGAATTATGATTGGTGCAACAGAAGTTGCAGAAGAATCAGGTGGTAAGACTGTTTTCGAAAATACCACCCTGAGACCTTCGGACAAACGAAAGAGGCATAGAAATAACGATCCATCGGATATAGAAGGTTTTTTGGGTCCTTGGGGTGGTTATATTGATGAGAAACGAGTAGTTAAGCCAAGCGATGAAGAAGCCGCTGAATTGGAAGAAATCTTAGCCAAACGAAATAAACGAGGAAAACAGACGGAGGAGAAACCACTTGAGGAGAAGACAGTATTACATAGTAATATCTTCATATATACCTTATATATATCTTATATATTACAAATATATTAATGTATATATTAATAACAAAGTTGTCTTTTATAAAAATAGCTTTTAGAATTTAATTTTACCTATTTTTTATTAAGATAACATTTAATCAATATGAATATTGTTTTAAAATGTGTACTTATAATATTTAATTTACGTTGCAGTCAAAAATAGTATGGATTATCAGGGACGCTCATTCTTACATGCACCTCAGGATGTTGGCGTGAATCTCAGATCAGAATCACCACCCGATCGTTGCTTCTTACCAAAGGCACAAATTCACATGTGGGAAGGCCATACAAAAGGCATCTCGCAAATTCGATGGTTCCCACGTACAGCGCATTTATTATTGTCTTGCAGTATGGATTGTCGAGTAAAGGTATTCGACGATGATTATTTAACGATTATTTTAATTTAATCTATGTTAACGTATTATTCATGTATAAAAATATCACTAATATATCTTATTGCATAGCTGTGGGAAGTATATAAAGATAGAAGATGTGTTCGTACGTACTATGGACATCGACAAGCTGTACGAGACATAAGTTTTGATAATGACGGGAAACGATTTTTATCAGCGGCTTATGATCGCTATGTAAAACTTTGGGATACAGAAACGGGAGCTTGTATTAGTCGCTTTACGAGTAGGAAAATTCCATATTGTGCCAAGTTTAATCCTGATCCAGATAAACAGCATCTTTTTGTAGCTGGTACCAGTGATAAAAAGATTATTTGTGTAAGAAAAAAAATTAATTTATCGAAAATAGTGTATTAATCAAATTTAAGATTTCAATGAAATGCATAAAAATGTTCTTATTTATTCTTGGTAATAAAAATGCAACACCAGTATAAAAACACAAAGCATTATTTAGTAATATATAATTTATTTAAATATTAATGATTTAATATCTGTTATAGTGGGATATACGATCTGGCGAAATAACACAAGAATATGATAGACACTTGGGTGCTGTGAACACGATCACATTTGTTGACGAAAATAGACGATTTGTTACAACTAGTGATGATAAAAGTCTCCGAGTTTGGGAATGGTATGAATCCATTAATATGTAAAAAATTATTTTCGAAAAATGGATTGATCTATTATTAACAATAAATTCTCTTTTATAGGGATATTCCTGTGGATATGAAATATATAGCTGATCCATCCATGCATTCTATGCCGGCGGTAACACCGTCACGAAATCAAAAATGGCTCGCTTGTCAAAGTATGGATAATAAGATCGTTATATTCTCTGCGTTAAATAGATTCAAAATGAATCGAAAGAAGACCTTCACAGGACATATGGTTGCGGGATATGCTTGTGGTTTAGACTTTTCACCAGATATGAGGTAATTTATTTATATTAAAAAAGTGTACGCTTTTTTTAGAGAAATAAATTTGTAATAATATTTGTAAAATTGATTATTTTTATAAGAAGTAATTAAATTTTTAATAGTATTGTACGTATTCTCTTATTTCAGTTATTTGGTGTCGGGCGATGCAGATGGTAAATGTTACATATGGGACTGGAAAACGACAAAGTTATACAAAAAATGGAAAGCGCACGATGGAGTGTGCATTGACGTATTGTGGCATCCACATGAGCCTTCTAGACTTGCTACCGCTGGCTGGGACGGCAAGATCAAGTATTGGGATTAAAATATTTCCAATGAGCCGTAAGCCACAGTTAAACAGCCTTGTCAACAATAGAGATATTTTGTATATTTGTAAATAAATAGATAATAATTATAGCAAAATATTTTTAAACATTAATTAATTGCTATTGACAATGCTTTTAACTGTTGAATATATGAGTGCTTTTTATATTATAGATTATATACAAGTAATATTAAATTATTTTTCTAATCTAAAAAAAATTGCTTTTATTTCTTAATCCTTTCATCACCTATTCGCTAATATCTTATCCAATTGAATATACAGAATATTTAATAATTCTGCTGACAGTAATATTTGAATAAAAAA
>Ga0157364_1006673_pt1 | contig 11890 bp, 13 predicted proteins | sample AttsexASBM2_FD_111476 | JGI IMG/M metagenome (GOLD analysis project Ga0157364, IMG submission 111476) | Fungus gardens microbial communities from leaf cutter ant in Ribeirão Preto, State of São Paulo, Brazil - Atta sexdens ASBM2 | ecosystem: Host-associated > Fungi > Mycelium > Unclassified ...
TAGATCCTTGTCTACATCCTACTGAAAACCAGAACTTTTGATAGACCTACTCATATCAGGTTGAGTCAATAGAGCCTGACTGGGGAGGTGACAATGCTTTAACCTCATCTTATATGGAAAAAGCCCCCTGAGAGCAGTCTCACACTTGTGCCCTTGGTCTGCCTGTATGAACAAGCAGGTTGGTCCAACAGCTTATAAGCTTTGACTTCTATAATCAATGCAACAGTGCTGCCCTCCATTACTAGGTAAGTCTATTCTTTGTATAATAACATAACTTATATTAGAGAGGAACTGAGGTCTTTAGTCTGCCTAATTGAATAAAGAACACTATTATCCAAGTACCTTGTGGTTGTAATGAGTTTTTAGGTCATAGACCATTTCAAGAATATTGTTAAGCACAGTTCCTGTTTCAAGCAGATGTCTGCAGATGTTGCATAGAAGAGAGACAGTAAAGAGGACTTATTCATGAAGTAATACAACTGGGTGTGAATGATGACTTTGGCTTCAACTTATGTATTGTGCCAACCAGGAATGGAGGAAAGAGCAGATAAGAGAGATAACAAAGAGAGGCAAGTTCATAACCATGTTACTCAGTTAATTATCATACTGGAGAAAGTATAGTATCTACTGGTCTTAAATATTAGTACTGGTTATTGTAAAATGTACTCAATCCAACACTCTAGTGTGTAAACAGCTAAGGTTTGTTTTTCTAAGATGTAGTCCTTTTTTAACTATATAGGTCCAAGCTTGATATAACTGTATAGTTGTGGTCCAAGTATTATTTGGCAGTCTGTCATACTGTTAACTAGCTGTGATTAAATGGATCTATTTTAGGAATATTAGATAGAAAAGAAATAGAAAATAGAATGAAAAATTTGTCTATTGTACCTCAGCCAACATCCCACCAGATATAATAGTTGTTTACTCAACTGGCTTCTCTTGCTCTCCCATCTCTTTCAGCTCATAGAGTCTTAGGTCCATTATGAAGTTTCTCATGATATCTCTTGGAAACAGCTTCATTAGCAAATCTGCTATATTAATCTTGTTAGGAATGTAAACTGGTAGGAACTCTCCTGTCTCAATCTTTTCTTTAACAAAGTAATGTTGCATATCAGATGTGTTTAGCTCTCTTGTGACCTCAGTAAGTCTTTGTCATATTAATTGCCCTATTGCTGATGATGAACAGTATTATTGGTTATTTTTGAGAAAGGAAGACCTTATTAAAGAATGACAATGACCACATAGCTTATTACACTGCTCTAGATACCACTATGTATTTGGTTTCAGTCATAGAAGTAGCTATGGCCTCTTGTCTTTTTATCAACTATAATACAGATCCTCCACCAACATAGAATACATGCCTATTATTCAATCTTTAAGTATCATGATCATTAGTATAGTCAGAATCAATGAATCTCATTGGTTATAGGCTTGATCTGTGGTAGGATATAATATCATAGTTAATAGTATTTCTAATATATGTAATTATGTGTTTTATTGCCTTCAAATGTACTTTTCCAGAGTTTAATACAAATTGAGAAAGTAAGTTCACAATATCTAGTTAAGTTGCCATTTGTAACTATATTAACAGTTCAAATACTTCATAGTCTGAAATTTCTTTTTATTCCCTCCTTCTCTTCCTCTATCTTTGGATCATTGTTTAAAAATAAGGAAATCCCAATAGAAAGTGAAATCAATTTCAGTTTGTATTTCTATATTCTGAATTTTTCTAATATTTGAACTGTGTAAGCTCTTTGAAATATTTGTATCTTCTGTCACCCTCTGTTGTGGCAACCACTAGTCAAAACAACCAATAGACCACTTAAGCAAACTTATAAGCAAAGTATTTTATGAGAATCACAAGAGAACTCAACAAGGAGTCCCTAATGTATTCTTACACTATATATACTAGTAACACATGGTCCATACTAATGATAAATAACCCTACCCTAATATCCATGCATCCACCATAAGTGTACAATATATATACCATGAGATAAACATGCTATTAATATGTACCTTAACATCATCTTTCCAATTCCTTCTCCTAGATTCTAGGCGTATGAAATCATGTCATGTGATGTGTCATGTGACTGCTGTCTTTTTTTTCTTTTTTTTTAAGTTAACAATTTATTACACTAGGTGTGATGGCAGTCTATGCCTACAGGAGGAATTATATATAAAGTATCAATACTCTAATCTTTTTATGCAGTTACCCAATACAAAGAACTACTAAGGAATTGAACCCATAACCTCAAGTATGTCAAAAATGCAAGAAGTGGACTTAACTTTTCTTATTTTCTTTCCTCATTTTTATTTTATTTTCAATTTATTTTCCTTTATTCTATTTTTAGAACTAAGGTTAGAGCGACAAGATCACGCTGTCACACAGCAGGTAACATCAGGTAACATGGTCACAAGTCACTTGATGCATAGAAGAATGTAGAACATTCTGGAAGGGATGATGTCATACAATGTGTGATATACATGTTAATCTTAAGGCATACACATGGTCATTTAGGATAGGCTAGAAATAGCTTGCACAGACCATTGGGTATTAGTATATAAGGTAGACAATCTTGTACAGAGTTCTCTATTGAGTTCTCTTGTGTTAACCCAATACAAGGTTCTTGTCAGGATTGCAAGAAGTAGACTTAGCTTCTTTTCATCTCTGTCCCTCTTTCTATTTCCTTCTCTATTTTCTTTCCTTTTGTTCTATTTTTAGCATGTAGGACTAGGATGAGAGACAGCATGAGTCAGGTGACATGAGGAAGATTCTAGAAGGATGACATCATACTACATGGGAACCTCATGGCTAACATATGGTTGTTTAGGGTAGGTTAGAAATAGCTAGCACAGCCCCTGAGGACTCGGTATATAAAGATAGATTATCCTGTACAGAGTTCTCCATCGAGTTCTCTTGTGTCACCCAATACAAGGTTACCTCTTAACCCAACTCTAAGGGCTTTGAGTTATAACAGTTCTTTTACTTGACCAACTCTAAGGTCTTGTGATTGTAACAAAGTAGGTTTGAGGTAGGCATAATATACATAGATGGAAAGCTCTTCTACTATGCCATCTCTCCCCCACATGACTGCTGTCACATGCCTCTTCATTGTCCAAGAAATAAAATTAAAATAAAATAAAGTAAAAAGAGAAACCAAATCAAAGAAGATAAATAAAAAGAAAAGAAAATCAAAATAAAATATAAGGCTTTAAGTGTACTATAACACCCTCCTTATCTCAATTTCTGACATATGATCTACCTCTTTTATAGTTTTTATATTATATTTCTTCTCCAGCTCTTGTTTTATCTTCTTTATCTCTTTCTTGTCTGATAAACTATCTATCATGTCATCTATGTAGATACACATTATAGTAAACTTCTCTTTATTTTGTCTCATTCAAATTGTTGGTTCAGTCCATAACTATCTGTACCCTAGCTTCTTATAGGCATGGCTCAATGTCTTAAAACAGTTGTGGTCACCCTATGTTATTCTATATAGGGTTTTGTGGAGTTTTTACATTATATTAGCTTCTCTCTTCACAAACCTCTTGAACTACTCCATATCAAAGTTGATATCACTATTCAAGTATGCTATTACAAAATCTAGTTGTTATAAGTATAATTCTTTTGATGCCACAATTACCAACAATAACTAGAAGAACTCCAGCTGTCAGAGTTTAAGACAGTGGACTCTAACTATTTTATTTTTATTTTTATTTTTATTTTTCTTTTCTTTTCTTTGGAGACTTAGAGTGAGAGTTAGCATGACATGACTAGGTGTTATACATTGGTCACATGTCACAGTCACAGTCACATGATCATGATCACATGTCACATGGAAGAGCATAGAAGGTTCTGGAAGAATGATGTCATACAGCATGTTTAACACATGTTGATCTTAGGACAAACACATGGCTGTTTAGAGTGGGCTAGAAGTAGTTAGCACAGACCATGGAGTTTTAGTATATAAGGTAGACAATCCTGTATAGAGAGTTCTCTATTAAGTTCTCTTATGTAAATCTTATACAAGGTTCTTTTTCTTGACCCACTCTAAGGTCTTGAAATCATGACATCAGCCTCATCATAACTGCATATATGTTCTGAAAATCCACTCTCTGAATCTGGGAGAAACTTTAGGTGACAATTCTTATCTTTTTAGAATCCAGCCTCCTATCTCTGTCAAACTTTGGTATATACATCCACTTTGCCCCAATAGAATTTATATTTCACAGGCATTCTACCAGCTTATACCCTATATCTTCATCATGTTAAACTCTTTCACTGTAGAATTCTACAGATTCTCTACACCTCCAACTATTACTGTCAATACACCTAGAATTCTCTTTTCTATCTCCTTTTTAAACAAATACTTCTTTAAGTACTCCTTCAATTCCAATGTCTTTCATAATAGTTTAGAGTTTCTCCTAGACCTCCATATTGCTACCAGTACATCCCCTACTCCATCTTCCACTTCTTTCCTCAACCTCTCAGTTTCTAACTCCTTAACATTTCAACCTCTTTAACTAGCTCTCTCTATATCATATCCTTCACCTTATTCTCTAATATGACTACTACACTATCCATACATCCTCCTGCTCTATTCTTAACCATAATTGCCTCTCTCTCAATGTCTACATCTATCTCACTATCCCCCACTACTCTCTGGAAATACCTAAAGACAGTGGATTGTTATCCTCTCTCTACTCTGTGCAAGTTGGCTTCTTCATCATGTTGGCCACACTCTCATCAAAACACATATTTTTTCTGCTATATACAGTACTAGTTTCCTGGTCCAAAGGTTTGTAACTTCCCATGCTGAAATAACATCAATTGTATAGCTCTTAGGCCTAGTTTTGACAAGTGTAGGTCAGAAGACACATATATGTATATAGTTTCCCTAAAAACATGAAAGTAAGTAACATCTTGTATTACAACTTAAGTCCAAGAGTTTGGTCAAAAGAAGGAACTGATATTGTTTTAGCACAAAAGAACTTGGTAAGGTTCTTAGTACAGATGTGTCTACTTTATATACCTCTGGTACATAGTCTGTATGCACCTATATCTAGCCTACCCTAAATATTATAAGTCTATATAAAGTCATTATATCTTTTATGATGTTGTGACTGTGACTGTGACATGTGTGACCTGTTGGTGATGATTGTCACACATTGTCATGTTATACTGTTCCTTCTAAGTTCAAAGTAAGAGATAGAGGAGAAAAAAAGATAGAAGAGTTCAAGTAAAAATAGACAAGACTTAAAATAAGAGACTAGAACTGAAAAGAAACAAGTTCACTATCTTTGATTCTGATATCTTGCTTAACCTCATACTAAGTCTCTGCTGGAACCACATCAGGATTTTGCCTTGAAGATACAAGATTTTAGAAATATACCACTAAAATATACCACTATTTAGACTATTTTAGGCCAGTATCTAGTAGACAAACCTAAATTAGCAAGCATAGATTGTGCAGTATTCAAGATTATTTGTATACTACATTTGGCTGCTCTATTCTGCTAGTGAACATATACTGTTATAAATTTCAGTATCAAACCTTTCTTGTTCTTGGACTAAACCCACATTTGGTTATTTTATAGTCAACTCTCACCTTTATCAGCTTCTGTCTAGACAGCCTCTCTGTCTCAGTTATGAAATTCTTCAGTACTTCTAGCATCACTCTAGTGGTCTTTTCCCTTAGAACTTTATGTATCAAAATAATAATGCCTTATCCATAATGAGCATAAAATAACAGGCACCTTCAGCTAACATAACTGAGAACAGATCTCACAGATTCACATATACTCACTTTAATAGTTTTCTTTTATAAGTGTCAAGAGTACAATCAAGATTGTAGAAAGCAGAAGACAGAAGAAACTAGGCAGATACTTGCTTCAAGTGAATATCCAGGAATAGCCATAATAGAAATAGGTTGGATCAAGTATGGGAACTTATTTGGAAAATGGATGTGGAAATCCATGAGTTTGAATGAGTATCTGGGTTATAGATCAAGCTTTGGAGCTTATCCAAGGATAAATGACCTGACTCTGAATGACAACCTTGGCCTCAACTTATAGGTTGTGGTTATAATTTCAGGAGATTGAGATCTAACAAGAAGAGAGTAAGAGAGATTTGGATCTTAGTTAGTTTTAGTTGGGAGTAAGGGGATAGATCAGGTCTTAGTTGATTTCCAGACTGAGAACTTATATCTTATATACCAAGTCTGTAGTTAGAACTGTAGATAAGGCTATAATAGCATAAAAGATAACTAAGAAAACATTATAGAGATAGTTTCTAGAAAATAGAACAATGTCATATGCCAATTCCAACTGACCAGAAAATACATTTCTATGGTGATACTGCTTTTGCAACATCTAATCTACAAGCCTGCCTTTCTCGCAACATGCCCTCATGGTGGTTGTCACAAACTTCATTCAGCTTGTATCTCCACAACCAGTAGACTGATTTTCACAAACTAAGTTGCACTATAAAGCTCCAGACAAGGGCTATCTGCACATATGTGGGATGTACAAAAGTAACAACAAAAAACCGAGATATAAGGTCATCAGTAACTGTAAAATCTTCATTTGCTAATATCTCATGAACGACTGGACATATTCACACAATCAAACTTGTGTTGGAAAGTGCTCATCAAACTGTTTCCAATGATATATGATATATTACATAGCAATAAGTATTCATAAAGATACAAGCATATCAATGTAGTGACATAATTAGTTATATTCTAAAATTAGCCTGAATATGCTAGTCTGATAATTAACAAAGATAAATTCTTATTGAACTCGATCCCCAGTGTTCAACAGCAACACACTAATCAGCACTCACTCCCATCTTAGACCTCTTCCTATTATCTGAAGTTGTGACCACACAGCAGACAAACAGTGCAGCATATAAGCTAAAGCCAAGGTTATTCAACAAGTCCATCTTGCAGACTTTCATCTCCAGTGTGAACTGCATCTGATAGTCTTCCATGATAGGGATACTCCTATTTGACTTAGTCTTTGATGGCAGAGTTATACTCCTGTCAGTGTTCCACCTCTGCTCAGAGCAATAGGGGCTATACCACTGAAACCCCAAGCATTTCCTATAGTCAGTTCTTGTATATAAGACTAGTAATTACACTATAATTTGCTAGTTTAATAATCAAAGAAGATAACTCTTATTGAACTTAATTTCCGGTGTTCAATGGCAACACACCAATCACTACTCACTCCCATCTTGGACTTCTTTCTCTTATCTGAAGTTGTGACCACATGACAGACAGACAGTGCAACACATAAGCTGAAGCCAAGGTTGTTCCACAAGTCTGCATATCTACAAGTCCACAAAGTGGACTTTCACCTCTAGTGTCAACCACATCTGACAGTATTATCAGACTCCCAAGTCTGCTATCACTTCTGAGCAGTTCTATCTGCTAAATCCTCTATTGCAGTCCCATCTGCAAAACAATCTCTTTGTACTTCAAAGCTCAAATGGCTTTTTCTTGCTATAACTCTTCAACATCAACTCTGGTCCCACTGCTTGGGATACCCTTCAACACTATTTCACATTTTAGCGACCATCTTACTTATCCGCCAAATGCTCCATAATGCTCAAAATGAATTCATCAAAGAGACTGATCATCTCCAAGGTCTCCATCTAGTATCATTTAACCTAGCTGGATAGCTTTGTCTATCCCTAGCCCAAGTATCATCCCTGTAGACAATGATTCTAATTGGGAGGATGCTCCCACTACTAATCCTATTACTAATTTAACAGCTAATAGATCCACTTCTTCTACTCGCTGATAGTCAAAACCCTATCGGAGTGATAATACTAATGAACAGTTGGCTGATGTACTTAGTCAACTTACTAATATGCTTAATACTCCCAGTCCCAATACTAATTCAAGGAGAACTAAAGTCTGCATCCTCCAACACTTTCAGTGGTACTGAGCCTAACAAGCTCAATAATTTTCTGTTTTAATGTCATCTCTACTTCCATTCCAATTCTGTGCAATTCAACACAGACATTGCAAAAATCAACTTCACAATGACCTACCTTACTGAAGTAGCCCAGGATTAGTTTGAGGTGAGCTTTAACCAGAAAGACCAGAGTATTCTGTAAGACTGGCTCTCTAATTGGAATCTTTTTGTCGACAAGCTATATCAACATTTTGGTTTCTTGAACTTTGTCAGTAAAGCAGCCAATATACTGGACAATCTCTGTATGAAACCTAGTGATAATATTTCCACTTACAATGTGGATTTCATGTACTATACCTCCCAATTAGATTGGGGGAATTGTGTTCTGTACTACCACTACTACCAGGGGCTCCCCAATCAGATCCAGAATCCCATTTCCACCTAGGAACAAGGAAAACCTATCTTATTCCAGCATATATATGCTTTGGCAATGACTATTAATCATTGTTACTGGTAATATGACCATGAATGCTACCATGTCAGACAAGCAGAAAAAGAGGCTCTTAAGTCTCACTCCTAGAAGCAAGGTAAAGCTTCCACTGCTGGTAATGCCATGGCCTTCCAGAATAAGGCAAACTCATCTCTGGCAGCCTCATTCACCAAATCATCTCCCTCCAAACAATTCTCATCCTCCACTCCCAAGAAACAATCCAATCCTCCACAGATGGATTCCTCTTCCAAGCTGGCCGGCAATGGCAAGTTGACCAGTCATGAGTGTAAGAAGCATCTCAAAAACAATCTGTGTCTCTATTGTGGTGCAGAAGACCACAAGTTAGACTCCTGTTCCAAGAAGTAGACTACAGTCACTCCCAAGGACTGTGGTGCTTCAGTAACTGCTTGTGAGAAACCCTTGGAAAAATAGAGAGTGACCTCCAGAACTCTACACAGACTGAGAGCTATGTTGAACTTCCCTGTGTAGCAATGAGTCCTATCCAACTCAGCACATCTACTCTTTCTGATCCTCATTCACTCTTTGTCTCCCTCACTTCTCTCTTGATTCTTGGTCAGGATCATCTTGATAAAATCCTGTTTTGAGCTCTCATTAACTCTGGGTCTACTCATTGCTTTGTAGACTCAAAATATGTGGTTACTCACCATCTGAAGACATCTGGAACTCCTCTGGTTGCTCTCTGCTTGTTTAATGGCTCATCAAATAGCACTATCTCTGAAATTGCTAACTTGCCTATAATTTTTCCCACTGGTGATTGTATGAATCTGGACTTCTATGTCACTTCACTTAATTCTTCCTATTCTTTGGTCCTTGGATACAACTGGCTTGCCCAACACAATCCACTAATTGACTGGGCAAATAGGTTGATAAACTTTCATCCATCTTTGTGGGAAAATCTTGCTTTCTCTCATGTTGCAGCCAATACACCATTGGTATCTCTGTCATCTTCTGACACCTCTCTGTAATCATCAGATCCCACAGTTTCCATATCTGTATCTAAAATCTCTGTGTCTACCTTTGAGCAATCTAATATCACTATTATTAGTGCTGTGGCATTCTTGTGTGCATCACAACTTCTGGGCTCTAGCAACTTTGAACTCTGTTTTTGCTCTTTGGACATTCAGGCTAACTCTGCAAAACTTGCAGAGCCTCCTGATTTTTCCAATGTTTCTTTTGAGTATCATGAATTTACTGATGTTTTCAGCAAAATCAAAGTTAAAGTCCTTGCTTCTTATTGTCCTTATGATCTCCAAATCAATCTGAAAGAAGGTGCTCAACCTCTGGTTGGCCCTATATACTCTCTTTTGGCACCTGAACAAGAGGATCTCAAGGAATTCATTGAGAAAAACCTCAGTACAGGTTTTATCTGACCAACTTTCTCTCTACATAGTACACTGGTCTTATTCATTAAGAAGAAAGATGGTTCACTACACCTCTGTGTCAACTTCCATAATCTTAACCGTATTTCCAAAAAAAATCACTATTCACTCCCACTCATCTCCAATCTATTGAACTTATCTTATAAAGCTCAGGTTTATTCAAAGATAAATCTCCACCATGCTTACCACTTGGTTTGCATCACTGATGGTGATAAATAGAAGACCGCTTTGAAAACATGTTATGGATCATTCAAGTGGTTTGTAATGCCCTTTGGTCTTACCAATGCTTCTATAGCTTTTCAGCAATTCATGAACAACATCTTTTCTGACCTTTTGGATGTCTGTGTCATAATATATCTGGATAATATACTCATCTATACAAATAACATGTCCAAATACCACTGGCATGTTAAAGAAGTACTCAAGTATCTCTACAAGGCTAGTCTTTATGCCAAAGTAGAGAAATGTAAATTTCACTCTGAGTCGGTAGAGTATCTGGGATACATTCTTTCTCCTTCTGGCCTTACCATGTCCAATGACAAAGTAAAGATTATTTAAGGCTGGCTGGAGCCCAAGAAAGTCAAGGATATTTAATCCTTCTTAGGTTTCACTAATTTCTATCACTAGTTCATCTTCAACTACTCAGACATCATTATTCCATTTACATGCCTCACCCAGAAGGATGTTCCCTGGAAGTTTAACTCCTTCTATCATGATGCTTTCAACTTTCTCAAGAAGGCATTCACCTTCACTCCCATTCTCACTCATTGGATTCCTGATGCTCAACTCATCATGGAAACTGATGTTTTGAACTATGCTCTCACTACAATCCTTTCTATTGTGAATGAAGAAAATAAAGTCCATCTGGTTGCTTTTCACTCCCACACTTTTACCATAGCAGAGTTGAACTATGACACACATAACAAGGAATTACTTGCCATTTTTAAGGCTTTCAAAATTTGGCAATACTACCTGGAAGGTCCAGCCTATCCCATTGATATTGTTATGGATCATAAAAACCTTAAGTATTTTTCCACTACTAAGGTATTGACCTAGAGGCAAGCATGGTAGTCTGAGTACCTCTCTCAGTTCAATCTTGTCATCAGATTCTGTCCTAGTTTTCTTGGCACCAAACCAGATACTCTCACTAGATAATGGGACATCTATCCTAAAGGGAGAAATACTAGCTATGCCATAGTCAACCCTACAACTTCAAACCAATCTTCACTCAACAACAACTTGCAGCCTCCATACAAGCTACTGTCTTTCTCTTTCCTTCTCTCTGTATAGCTACAATAGTTGATCTGGACACTCTACACCAAGACATCCTTTCAGCTCTTCCTAGTGACCAAATTACTACAAAACACATCTCCACAAATGGCTGATGGTCTATGGATCTAAACAGTCTTCTTCTCCTTAACAACAGAATCTATGTACCATCCACTGGTAATCTCTGCACATGTGTTCTCCAGTATAATCATAATCATATTCTTGCTGGACATTATGGTCAAAACACTGGGACTAGTTTGCTACAGATATTCCTGGCCCAGCCTCCACACTGATGTACAACAATTCTGCAAGTCCTGTATCACTTGTATATGATCCAAGCCACAATGTCACAAGCCCTACAAATCTCTCAAACAACTTCCTATCCCTGAACAACCATGGAATTTCATTTCTATGAACTTCATTGAGAAAATTCTGTTATCCTCTGGATTTGACACTATCTTGGTCATAGTTGACTGGCTCACCAAGCAGGCAATCTTTATCCCTACCCATAATACCATTACATCTGTGGACTTAGCACATCTGTTTATCCTCCATGTGTTTTCCAAACACAGTGTTCCTTTCTATGTCATCTCTAATAGAGGCTCGAAGTTTGTGTCAAACTTTTTCTGTTCTTTAGATGCTGCTCTGGACATATGGTTTCACTTCACTTTAGGTTACTACCTCAAAAATGATGAACAAACAGAATACATGAATCAGACCCTTGAACAATATCTCTGTATATATTGTAATTACTAGCAAGACAACTGGTCTGAACTTCTACCTCTTGCAGAGTTCTCTTATA
>Ga0157364_1006675_pt1 | contig 11888 bp, 9 predicted proteins | sample AttsexASBM2_FD_111476 | JGI IMG/M metagenome (GOLD analysis project Ga0157364, IMG submission 111476) | Fungus gardens microbial communities from leaf cutter ant in Ribeirão Preto, State of São Paulo, Brazil - Atta sexdens ASBM2 | ecosystem: Host-associated > Fungi > Mycelium > Unclassified ...
ACATCATGTGATATGTCATGTGACTGCGATGTCATGTGCCTCTTCATTGTCACTAAAAAGAAAAAGAAAAAGAAATTCAAAAGAAAAGAAATATAAAATCAAGAAAAATAGATAAAAGAAAAATATTAGTGTCCAAAGTGTTCCATAACATACATAGCATAGCAGCCTTTGCTGCTTGAAATTTAGCTATCTATCTTTAGTCTCTTTTCTTTTTCTTTTTATTTTTATTTTCTCTTTTCTTTTTCATTCTTTCATGTAGTTAGTAGTTAGTTCTTATGTAAGTAGTTATGAGGTAACTACCATGAACTGCCATTGCACCCTATATAATAAATTGTTGACTTCAAAAAAAAGCAGTAATATAATATTACATATGATGATTACAAAGTATAACAAATGCATAACATAAAAAAAACATAGAAAATACTGGAAAAGTAATATTATAACAGCATAGTTATAATATATTAACCTTATATCATAAACTGACTTCTAAGACATTCAAGATATCCACTTCCTAAACCCTGAATAGAACTCTAATCATATCTAGATATATTTCCACATTCATGCTTGTTTGTACATAGAGTATCTTATATTTTATTCTTTAGTAACTTATTATCTAAAATCTCAGTTGTTCCATATTCTAGAAACTATTTCTATAATATCTCCTTAGTTATCTCCTACACTATTATTCTCTAGCCACAGTTCCAACTACAGAATTAGTATTTAAGACTAAGTAAATACTCTGTAGTATTTAGTCTAGAGATTAACTAAGACTCAACTAAAAATCTACCAAGAATCTTCTAAAACATCTTCTCTCATTTTTCTGACTAAGTTATTGAATTAGTTCTCCTGTTATAACTCAAAGATTTTAGAACAAGTCAATAACAAAGAACCTTATATTGGGTAACACAAAAGATCTTGATGGAGTTTCTAGTACAAACTTGTCTATCTTATATATACTAGACTACTGGTCTATGCTACACTACTATTAGCCTACCCTAAAGGACTATACATTATTCTTAAGGTCAATATGTATAAAACATACTATATAATGTTATTTTCTTCTAAAACCTTCTACTGTATTCTATCATGATACATGATCATGTAACCTGTGACTGTGACAGTTTGTAACAGTTACATGTAATGTCACGCTAACCTCTAATTCTAAGTCCAAAATAGAAAATAAAATTAAAATTAAAATTAAAATTAAAATTAAAATAAAATAGAGTCCATCATCTTTAACTCTAACATTACCTCCTCTTCAAGGTTTCTCCTCTGGAGAAACTAACTTCTATTTTTCACCAGTTTCCCTTCAACTTCCTATCATCCTATCTATACAATATCTTTGCCATATACTTCCCTGGTAATTCTACCTTTCTAAAGTCTCTTTCCTCCACCATATCCAACTTCTCCTGTCACCTTACTTTTGCATTCAATCTTTCTTCAAACTCAGCTATTACCTCCTCTATATTTTCTAAATCTTTTTCTCTTTTCTATTTATCATGCTCTACTATAAACCTCTTCCACCATACCAAATACTTCACTACTCTTTTTACTTTTCTCTTATTTAATATTTTTTCAACATTACATTCTTCAACTCTATCTATCTCTACTAGTTTTACCTATTCTATCTTTTGTTCCCCTACTTGTTCTCTGTATCATACTATCTGACTGATATTCACAACCAGGTAAATTCTCATCAAAATAAGCAGTCATAATTTGACTACATTAGTAGAAACTACTTCATTAATGAAATATAGACTAATATATCAGTCTACTAGCTTTCTCACTGGTCTTTCTTTGAACACTAAATCTTTCATACTTAACATTACTATATCATCCTTCTTCCATTCTTTGACTTCTTTCCTTTCCTGTTTGCCTGTTATTTCATTTCTTCCTAAGCTTTTTTTAATACTATCCTAGCCTTTTTCTGTATCTTCTTTATTCTTTCAACAAACTCTGTTGCCTTCTCCACTTTTCCTTTTCTTCTTATATCTGCTTCCATTCTCAACTCTTTACCATAGTTTGCTATAAACTGTCAGAATCACAAAGAGTGGACTTTGTTTTATTTTATTTTCAATTTATTTTCAATTTTTAAACTTAGATTTAGGGTTTAGCATGATATATCATGGTCACACTGTCACACAATCATGTGGAATGATGAAAAATGGTAGAAAGATTTAAAAGGAATAACATCATATAATGTGTTATACACATATTGATCTTAAGGAAAACACATAGTCATTTAGAGTAGGCTAAAGTAGTAGAGCACAGACTATTAGGTTTTAGTATATAAGGTAGACAATCTTGTACAGAGTTCTCTATCAAGTTCTATTATGTTAATTTTAATACAAGGTTCTTCTTATTAACCAACCCTAAAGTCTTTGAGTTGTAATATAAATAGAGATACTTTAGTTGCTGAATATACTTTGTTATTGACTGCAAATTTTGCCAATAATAGCTATTCTGGCCAGCCCTTTTGTCTATGATCTACAAAGAATCAAAGATACTGTTCTAACTCCTAGTTCATTCATTCATTTTGTTTATTTGTTTGTGAATGGAAAGATATTGACAATTTGGTTTTAATTCCCAACATTTGATTTAACTCCTTTGTTAACTGCTGCAAACTGTGGTCCTCTATTTAATATCACACTCTCTGGTAACTTATGCAACTTCTATATGTTATCTCTGAACAGCCTTGCTAATCTCTCTGCTAACATTCTCTCTGTTATTGCTACAAAATATGTTATTTTTGACAACATATTATAGACTACTAGAATTGTATTCTTCCCAGCTACTAACAGCAACTTGGTGATAAAGTCCACTATCAGACATATCTATAGTTTTTCCAGTATCTCACTCAACTTTAACTTCTCTACTGGTATCTTTGTCTGATTCTTCATTCTCTAATATATATCACATCCATCTATATACTTTTCTACATCTCTTGTTACTCCAGGCCACTAGTTATTCCTTGTTACCAACTCTGTTATCTTCCATCTACCTTCATGTCCTGCTACTGGATTATCTCTACTCTCAGCTCTTTATCTTTGAGCATATAAATATTTTCCTTCTTTAACACCAAATCTCTTTCTATCTTCCATTTATCTTCTTATGATACCTTAACTCTTGTCTTCTTCATCTTTTTTACTACTTTAACTACTTTTTCATCCTTATTCCTATTTATTTTTTCTATTATATCTACTTCTAGTCCTTCTATTATTACTTCTGATAAATTATGAATCCATTGTTCTTTAATTGAGGTCTGATTGTCATTATTATTTTTTACTCCTACTTTCCAGTCCAGTCTCCTACTAAGTCCATCTACCTTTCTCATTTTTGTGCCTAGTACATGTTACAGAGTAAAGTCGAATCTTGACAAACACAGTGTCTAATAGGCTTGCCTTCTGTTCAACTTTTGTACTTTCATAAAATATTCCAGATTTTTATGATTAGTCCAAATCTCAAACTTATACATTACACCCTCTAATAAATGCCTCTAGTTTTCCAATCCTCTTATTACTGCCAGCATCTCCTTATCATGAATCTTATTATATAATACCTCTCCCATTGCATAATCTAATGTATTTACTTCTATTTTCATTTTTTTTTGTCTAAGTCCAGTACTGCTAATACTAGTTCTTTTGTAAACCTCTCTTTCAACTCCTTAAATGCTTTCTCCTGCTTCTTTGTCTAGTCCCACTTTTGATCCTTCTGTACTAGGTCATGCAATGGTCTAGCTATTGCTGCAAAGTCCTTAATAAACTGCCAATGATAATTGGCTAATTCTAAGAAGTTCTATATATCTTTAACTCCTTTTGGAGTTAGCCAATCCAACATTCTCTTCACCTTCTCTTTCTCCATCTTGATTCCCTCTAATCCAATTACCACTCCTAAAAATCCTACCTTCCTAACCTTCTACTTGCTTTTTTCTGGTTTTATGTATAAGTTATTCTTTGTTAATCTCCTTACTACCTCCTCTACTACTTTATTATGTCCCTCTTCTTTCTCTGTTCCTACTATAACATTATAAATGAAACTTGCTATTTCCCTAGTGTTGATTAAATCTTAAAGAATCTTGTTTATCATTGATTGCTAGAGAGTTTGTAAGTCCAAAGAATATTATAGATGGTTCAAACAACCCTCCTGGAGTCATTAACACTACCTTCCACTTATCTCTCTCCTTGATCTATACATTATTATACCCTCATCTTAGATCTAACTTAGTAAGTACCTTCTTCATACCTATATTTTATACAATATCCAAAATTAATGGTAAGGGATAATTATTTTTAATCTAAATAATGATAGTTTTAAACTATCCTCTTCTTACTATCTTTCTTTCCTACAAAAAATACTGGTGCCATTTGAGATGACTTCAAGATCTAATATGCTCTTTTCTCAATTGTTCTTCAGTGAACTTGTACACCTCTCCCCTCTCTTTCCTTGACAATGGATATATCTTTCTCTTCCTTAGTACAAATTCTTCTTTTACCTCTATTGCATGATCCCATAATTTTTTTGTTACTATTCTTTTACTTGCTTTCTTTTCAAAGATATGTATTCATCTATGAAATTGTTCTGGTACCAATTTTTTCACTTCTTTCTCTAATTTTTCTACTTTCTCCTCCTTATCCAAAATCTCCCATTTCTCAGCTATCTTCTTTACTTCTATTGTTCTTTCCTTTTTTGGCATCTTCTTCTTTTTCTTTTCTTTCTCCTTCTTTTCTTTTTTCCTTTATTCTTTCTCTTTTTTCTCTTTCTTTTTTTGCTTTTGCCATCCTAACTTTCCCTACTTTGGTCTCTACTGTTTTTCATACTTCTCTGGATACCTTGTCATCTTCACTTCTCCAGCTCTCCAATCAATCTCAGAATTATGGTGAGTAAGCTATGGTATTCCTAAGATCACACTCCACTTCTGTTCTCTAATTACATTGATCTCTGTCCTCTCTTTATGTTCTTTATAATAAATATTTACTTCTACCATGTGTTCAATAGGCCTCTCCTTGTTCAAGGAAATATCTATATTTCTTACATATATGTGTTATAGCAACCACTAGTCATGATGACCAATGGGATCACTAGCAATAGATCACTCAGTAGGAAATAAGGTAGTGGGGTTCACAAGAGAACTCAATAGGGAGTTCCTGCTGTATTGCTACCCTATATATACTTTTACACTATGTAGTAGCAATGTGGTTAACATGCTTCTTGATGTCATTGTCTAGACTCTTCCTGACTTCTCTAGACTCTTTTAGGCCCTTCCAGACTGTTCTAAGCCCTATGATGTAATTTCATATGACTTCCAGGTCATGTGCCTTTTCTCTCTTGTTATAAACTAATAAAATAATGTTCTTCCACTAATATATAAATCTTTTCCCACACTTCTTTGTCTTATAACAATATGGGTTCTTCTATCTATTTTAATTTAAATCCCTACTTCCTTACAAATTCTGAACTCATACAACCCAATTTTTACCACAACCTCTCTCAACATGTCCCTATTATCTAGGTTACGGTAACATGTATTTCTTATTACTCTAGAGAGTGTTACAAACCTATTGTAATTATTAGAGCCTAGTTGAAGACTATCAGACTCTCTTTCCTACTTAAATTAATTTGTTCATCATAGTCAATCCTTCTTCCTTATCCTACTATTCCTTTATTTTTGTAGTTTCTTGCTAAGTGTCCAAATCCCCTATAGCTATAACAATTCCTTCCTTGATCTACATCTATGGCATATAGATTGTGCCTAAGCACAAATCCTGCCCATTGACTTGGCTTTATAGCCAAACTTGGGGCTATAGCAACTGTTGCCTATTTGTTCCTTTAGTGTTTGTCTTTGGTGCTTGAAATCCTATTTCTCTCTTACTTCTCAACCTCTCTTCTTCTCTTCTACTCTCCCTCTAATATCTATCCAGGTTTACTGTTCTCTCATACCACTGTTCTATACTTCTTGGAGATTATTCCACCTCCATCAATTTTCTCCTGATAACCTCATTCATTCCTTTTTTGCTTAAACTCTTCTATTAACAGTCTATCTTTATATCTACTTCTTTTTGCTGCTCTTCTAAACTTCTGCATAAATACTTCCATTGCTCTACTCTCTTGTTCTACCTTCTTCAATTCTGCCACCTTTATTGTTTCATCATCTCCTCCTCCAAATTCTTTCTTCAAATCTACCAAAAAAACTCTCTTATTGTCATATATTCCAATGTTTCTGCCTCTAGATCTTCTAAGACATTCTCCTTCCATATATCCACTAAGCCTTCCTGTATATACAGTAAAATTCACTGAATTTGCTCCTTCACTGAATTGTTTCTCATTCTTATCCTAATAAAAAGTTTACATGCTGTTAGAAAACCCAAAACCTTTTCTACCTTCCTATTGAATGTTTGTAGCTTTGCTACTTTTATGTTTGACCCAGTGTTGGGTCAAGAAAAACCCTACTGCTGCTCTTGCTCCTACTTCTCTAGCCAATACCTAGAGCTGTGCTTACATGTTAGCAATTTGCTTTTGGTACTACTAGATTAGCTGTTCATACTGATTGGAGTCATATTGACTTATATTGTAATAAAATGATAGTGAATCTATTGGTGATGGTAATAATGATGGTAATAGTGGTGTAAGAGGAGAGAAGGTGTATAATGGTAAAGAAAAGGAGCCAGTGCTGGCTTTACTCTCAAAATTGTATTCTGAAACTGACACTATTTCTGTAGGTACTAGTAGGCCCTCTTCTTGTTTCACCTTACACTGTTTACTGACTATCTATACTACTAACTACTGCTCTAAGAAAATTGTATACAATTTTGTCTTAAGAAAGATGTTCTACTCTAGACAAGGTCTTAGAAACCCCTGCTATTCTCTTGTATGTATAGATCACAAGTGGATACTATAGCACAAAGCTTCTATGTAAAAGATACAAGTATGTTATACAATACTGTACACTTAAACAATGAGTATATCTAGGAAGAGACCTGTACTTGATCCTAACTATCCATAGCAATCTTTTGGTAGCTGCTACCAACCACTTAGACCTAGAGTCTAGTCTTATCTTCTTGACTTTGGGCAGTGTTACCCTTGGTTAAGGATGAATAGAGAGTAAGTGAAAAGAGTAAAGAAGGCTCTGAGTTAGATAGTCTTAACAATGAATATCAAGTTCTAATATTATAACTCAAAGACCTGGGATCAAGTTAATAAGAAAGAATCTTGTATTAAAATTGATACAAGAGAACTTGATAAAGTTTCTAGTACAAACTTGTCTACCTTATATATGCTAGACTACTGGTCTGTACTACACTACCATTGGCCTACTCTAAAGAGCCATATATTATCCTTAAGGTCAATATGTGTAAAACATACTGTATAATATTATTTTCTTCTAGGACCCTTTACTATGTTCTATTGTGACATGTGACATGTGACAGTTTGAAATAGTTATATATAACATCATAATAACCTTTAATTCTAAGTCCAAAATGGAAAATAAAATAAAAATAAAAATAAAAATAAAATAAAGTCTACTATCTTCAACTCTAACATCTCTCTTGTCAGAATTGAAGATAGTGAACTCTATTTATTTTCATTTTATTTCTCATTCTTATTTTATTTTCTATTTTGTTTTTATTTTATAAACTTAGAGTTAAGAGTTAGTGTGATATCACACATGACTGCCACAAACTATTACACATCTTATAACACTATGTTATATAATGATATACAACATGTTTACCACATATAGATAACATATACTCTTTAGAGTAGACTAGCTTTAGTGTAGTATAGACTATTAGCCTAGTATATAAATACTTTGTATTTAGAACTCTATTGAGTTCTCTTATGTTAATCCTAATATAAGGTTTTTTTGTTGACTTAAACACTTTGGGTCTTCAATCACAATATCTCTAATATCTTGTTATCCAAAATTATAACTATATAATAGACAGTGAACACAATATATAAGCTGAGGCCAAAGTTATCATTTGAGATTACATTACTGATTTGTGGATAAGTCTTAAGCTTGACCCACAATTTGAATATCTTACCCAACCTCATAAATATCCATATCTGTTTCTAGATAAGTTCCCATTCTTGATTCAAACCTCTTCTTATACAACTAATTGCAAATATCTGCTCAAAACTAGTTCTACCTATCTGACACTATCTTGGCATCTTATATATACTACATAGCCTTTAGAATAGACTAGATGTAATTGTGTATAGACCACAGTTTGAAGTATATAAGATAGACTACTCTATACCAGAAACTTTATTGAGTTCTTTTAATTAATCTAATACAAGGTTTTTTTTTGCTCTTACACTTGGGCTTAAGTTATAACATTAAGAGAGTTATATAGTAAATATTTAAAACTCTACAAGTAATTTTTTCCATAGTAGACTTGTATAAAATAAATGAACTACTCACTTATTTGTAATATCTGAATTCTGAGTGAATTCTGAGATATTTAGATGTTGTTAAGTCTAAGGTCTGACCCTCAAATATATAGATTTATATACAAAAAGATGATGGTCTATATGCAAGCTGTTACCATTATATAATCACTACTTACTGTTTTTACCTAATATGGCTGACAAATGTTATAACAACTGTTAGGCTAATTTTAGTGATAGTTCAATGAGCACCTTCTAATGCAAGTTAAATTGTATGAATATATTCAGTCATTTCTAAGATAATAACCAATGAAACTTATAGTTACTAATAGTCTGATATCTTACTTATCTGTTGTCACTTTTGTATATTTCACATATATATAAATAACTCTGATTTTGGGCTTTCTAGTTTGTAAGAATTGGTTTACTAGTCATAGAGATACAAGTTTGTGACACTAAACTCTATGAGTACTCTATCTTTCATAGCAGAGTTTACTTCCTCCCAAATTCTGGTAGTGTTTCATTACAGATTAAATAATACCACTTGAGTATTCAAGTTTTTTGTATTATGATTTAAATATTTAGTCTGATAATTAACTATCCTTGACACTAAACTCTAATATTAATAGTAATATACTTATTCTATTAATACTTGCTATTCTAAACTCTATCCTCATTCTTTAAAGTTGCAATCAAGTAACAAGTAGATGGCATTGTATATAAGCTGAAGCTAAGATTATTTATAAAAGTCTATAACCCCATATTTTCAGATAAGTGCTTATACTTGATTCAAACTCCATTTAAACTCCATAGACTTTCACTGTTAAGTATAAGTTGTGCCTGATAGTATTATCAGACTCCAAGCCTACTGTTATCTCTATACAGTCCTTTTTTTGGTTAAAAATTTATTACACAGTGCTCAATTATAGTTTGCAGCAGATTATCTACAACAAGTAGCCTACAATTTTTCCTCAGAAAACAGTAACCTCCTACATAGACAAATAAAGACTTTATCAAAATCAATTAACAAAAATCAAGGAGAAATCTAGATAAAGGTTGTTTGTAACCAACCTGCTAATTATATATCCAAGTCCACAAACAGATCTATCATACTGAGAATGTAGAGTCAAAAGAAACTAAGAGAGATAAAACTAAGAAAAATATCTATAGAAACAGAAAAGCAAATTATTTGAGCATTTATGAAGGCTTAAAAGAGAAAGAAGGTCATTTTTAAGAAGAAAAGGCAAAGGTACTTGGATACTTCTTTAAGAAGTTGATAAAGTCCTTAGCTAATAGAGATGTATCAATCAAGAGACTATAAGAAAATCTAGGACAGTTTGCAAAAATGTGTCAATATGTTTCCACTTAGCAATAGCAATACAAATATTGGATGTACTCTACAGAAAAAAGCACTGTCTATACTCTCCAGTATGAATATGGTTAAGAATAGCTCTAGCTACTCTGGTATATAATATAACTGACTGGCCAACATAGAGAAGCTAACTACTACTCTTCAAGTATCTGTGCTGAAGAAGCTTGCAATTCTTGTCTTTGAGAGTGATGAAATAGCACCTTTAAACAATAGATGATTGAAGAATATCTTTCAAGCATCTGAACATGAGGATAGTCTTAGGGAAAAGAATATCAATGTTACTGGATTCAGTCCAGCAGCCACTCTCTAGTATTAGTCATATATCATATGCCAAGTCCACTCATCCAGAAAACACATCTCCATGGTACATTCTTTGCCAACAATTAAAGTCTGCCTTCCATGGCAGCCATCTTTTTCACAACATGCTTTGCAGTGGTAATGCAACCATCTGGATATTCCATCTTCCATAATAAAGATACTCCTATTTGACTTAGTCTTCTATGACAGAGTTACTTCTGTCAGTGTCTCAATACTGAAACCTTCACTTGGAGTAAATAGGGGTTATACTACTGAAACCCTAAGTATCTCCTATAGTAGGAACTCATATATAAGACTAGTAATTATACTGTAATTTGCTAGTCTGATAATCAACAAAGATAAACTCTTATTGAACTTGATCCCTAGTGTTCAACAGTGACATACCAAATCAGTACTCACTCCCATCTCAGACTTCTTTCTATCATCTGAAGTTGCAACTATGCAACAGACAGGTGGCATAGCATATAAGCTGAAGCCAAGGTCATTCTACAAGTCTGTACATCTCTGAGTCTATCTTGTGGACTTTCATCCCTGGTGTGAACCGCACCTGACATCATATTATTATGGACTAATTGGTATAGAGACCACTCAGCATTGCCTAGGCAGTCCTAGAATCCAATCTTGTAATTAAGGCTGTAAGAGAAAAATAGTATAAGTATAAAACCAACATCTAAGAAATAAGCTTGTCCAGAATACACAGAGAGATCCATTGTCTTTATAACAGAGCATAGAGAGTCAGTAATAAAAATAATGTGTTTAATGTCCATACTAGTAGTCTTGGCAATACTCAGTCTTATGGCAAACAGCTTAGCATCAAGAGTAGTTGCCTGACTAGCTAGTGCTTTAGAGAACAACACCTATTGTCCTAGTCTCCAGAAATATACAGTAGAAATGGCCTACATGTTTCTGGAGGATGTAGCACTAGTATCAGTGATAACAATAAGAGTAGGTGAAGAAGAAATCTCAAGATATAGATAGCAAAGAAACTTCAGGTTAGATTTGTGACCACTAAGACTTAAGTGATTGTAAGGATGGAAGGAGATATCAAGAAATTGTCAAGAAACCTACAATCTAAGACAGCCTTAGTATTAGAAAGATTGAAACATTTAGTGAAATTGAGAAGTAACACTTCAGTATCCAAAAGAGAGTTCTTTAAACAGGCACAATAAGTGATATTTAAAAGAGCAAGCAATTGTGGATGAGGTCAAGTGCCCTTTGAGTTTTGAGCACTAATTAGATATATCAGTATATACTGAAAGAGAAGAGTAGCAGTTCTGAGACAAGACTACTTAACCAGCTTCTTGAGATAAAGATGAATAGAAATAAAACCTGCCAGAGCCTTATTTCCACCAGTTGGTGAAATGTGAAATGCACCAAGAATCTAAAGTGCAGTCTTACATTGTATAAATGCTAAAAGTAACATCCATACCTTGGTAGTGTTATGGGACGCTTTGGACATGAATAATTTTTATTTTCTTTTTCTTTTATTTTCTGACTTTATAGGAATTTTTGTTTTCTTTTTCTTTTCTTTTGGGGGATGAAGAGGCATGTGACACTGCAGTCACATGACATGTCACATGATGTGACGTCATAGGCCTAGAAGGCGGTAGAAGGATCTAGAAGATGACGTCAGGGCACATGCATACAACATAGTGACCTTGAGTAAGAAGTAAGGCGAGCATGAGGCTGAAGCATGGACTATAGGGCAGGTTTAATTATTAGTAGCACGGACCATGAACCATTTGTATAAATAGGACCTTAATTAAGAAGAGGCTCCTTGTCGAGTTCTCTTGTGAATTCCCACATCATA
>Ga0157364_1006676_pt1 | contig 11888 bp, 9 predicted proteins | sample AttsexASBM2_FD_111476 | JGI IMG/M metagenome (GOLD analysis project Ga0157364, IMG submission 111476) | Fungus gardens microbial communities from leaf cutter ant in Ribeirão Preto, State of São Paulo, Brazil - Atta sexdens ASBM2 | ecosystem: Host-associated > Fungi > Mycelium > Unclassified ...
TCAAATATGCACCGTTTTGTTCGATAACTTGTTGCCATTTTGAAGGTAATTCCATTATGCCTCTCTCATAGAAACCCTCGTTCCTATTGGCAAAAAACTGGGACAGTCGATTTTCACAAGCTTCTCTTGAGGCGAATTTTTCACCAGCAAAATTATTTGCCATAGACAGGAACAGGTGGTAATCACTTGGAGCCAGGTCCGGACTATAAGGTGGATGCATAAGAACCTCCCAACCAAGTTCTCGGAGCTTCTGGCGAGTCACTATCGATGTGTGTGGTCTTGCGTTGTCCTGATGGAACACAATTCCTCTCCTATTGGCCAATGCTGGCCGCTTCTGGGCGATTGCTTCCTTCAGACGGTCCAATTGTTGACAGTACAGGTCCGAATTAAGAGTTTGGCCGTAGGAGAGCAGCTCATAGTAGATGATTCCCTGCCAATCCCACCAAACACACAGCAAAACCTTCCTGGCCGTCAATTCTGGCTTGGCTACCGTTTGCGCTGGCTCACCGCGATTCGACCACGATCGTTTTCGCTTGATGTCGTAAGTGATCCACTTTTCATCGCCAATCACTATCCGCTTCAGAAATGGGTCGATTTTGTTGCGATTCAGCAACGATTCGCAGATGGAAATTCGATCCATGAGGTTTTTTTGTGTTAACTCGTGTGGCACCCATACATCGAGCTTTTTTTTGTATCCAGCCTTATTCAAATAGTTCCAAACGGTTTTTTGTGCAATGTTTAGCTCCTTGGCAATCGAAACAGTGCTTACATGACGGTCGGACTCGACGATTTCCATTATTTTATCGACATTTTCGACAATTGGCCTTCCAGAGCGTGGTGCATCTTTGACATCAAAATTACCGGAACGGAATCGACGAAACCAAAATTGCGCGTGATTGGCTGTTACAATATCAGGACCATAAACACTATTCACATTTTCAGCCGCCTGGCTTGCATTTTCGCCTTTATCGAAGAAAAACTGTAAAATATGGCGTATTTTTTCTTTGCTGGTGTCCATCGTCTTCCGCGCACTCAAACAATACTGAGTCAATACATCATCACAAAACTGTCTGAGAAGTTTTTTTAGTACGAAATCTTATCTTTCTAACGCTATCTAGCGTAATCCGATCGCACTTATACAACGCGAGATGCAGATTACTAAAGCCATCTATTGGAAAAATAATGGATTTCTTTTTACTACACATTATATTGCAAATGATATTGCAAATTTTAACAAAAATATCTTAATATACATAATTGTTTGGTTTAAAAAAATATTTCTGAAGCCATTTAATCCACTTAAGAAAAGTAAAATCAACAAAATTTTCAAACAAAAATAATCTTTATTCTGTATTCCATCTATTTCCTATATGTGCAATATAAATCTTGTTTAAACGCATTGTGCGGCAAAACGATTCATACAATTCTAAAAAACGTATATGATATCTGTTCTGCTTTACGATGACAAGCATCTAGATTTTCTGTCATAAAAAAACGATTTAATGCAATAAACAAATAAACAAAATATCAATGATCTAAATATATATATATATATATATATATATATATAGACAGTCCCTGCCGTGTATAATTTCGATGATTCAAACAATATTGCAAACAATATTGCAACTGCTATTAAGCTCTGCTATTAACTAGTTGTCGTACTCTTATAGATTTCATATATTAAAAAAGTTTGGATATATCAAATATCCATTAATCCTATTTTCCGCCTTTACAATTAAATCCAATTTTGAAATGTTATTATAATTCTTTTAATATTTAAAATGAATGTGAGGCTAAATCCAATTTCATTTTACAACTCAATAGATAATTAGTACAAATATACATGGTTTCAGACAAAATGCTGAACAATTTAAGTAAAGTGGACACACCTAAATATCTTTTACACCATTAGAGAATTGCTTGCGATGTAGATGGTGGTGGATTAGTTATTGGCAATGCAGGAACCGGACCATCTATCCAATGAATGAGCGAGTGCTCACTTACTTGAGAACTCTGAAAATGGTCCTTCAAGAGGGTTTGAGAGAATGTACAATGCATTTGATAAGCTTCGGCCTCATGAGTAGGGTCACCACAAATTCTATATAAATCTGTAATATTTCAGTTATATAGTTATACAGCTAATTAAAAATTACTACTTATTTTTCAATGTATATGCACATACCTTTTAAAATGGCAGTAGCCCACAATTGTACATGTACATCAGGTATTTTTGAAGCTAATTGCATCGCAGGTGTGACCATATTCATTGATTCTCTACTATTTCCTAACGAAAGAAATATATGTCCCAAAAGCACAAGACTACAGGAAGTGAGTCTGTTCAAATCTTCCGAATTTGCCATTTTTAAGGTTTCTCTAAGATATCGTCTGAAAATCATATTTGCACAATAATACATCAATATATTCAATATATTCAAATTGTTTCTACACTGAGATTTTTTAATGTCGCTAACTGAGAATCAAATTGTTTTTTACTTTTCGGAAAATTAAACTTACAAATTTCATTCCCATTTATCAGAATATTTATTAGGATATGTGAAAAGAAATATTTTAAAAAATCTTACTTTGCTTCATTGTATCTAGCACCGAAAAAAGCTTGAAGTCCTTGTACATAATATGCAGCTGCCCTCAAAGAATGAGAATGCGATGGTAGAGATTCTGGATTTATCCTTTCTAATAATACTCCCAGCTCGGCTTCTTTCTTTGATCTAAGATATACTATCGCCAGATTCAAATTTGCGAATGTCCAGAGTTCTCTCTCTTGTGACGTCTGAAAAAGATAAATCTTTATTTTCAATGTCTGCTATCGTGAGAAATACCTCATAGATCTAATTATATTTGTATGTAAAATTCAGCCAAAAAGAAAATAAAAAATAAATGTTTAAAAGAGTATACGCAACTAATATAGATTGAAGACGTGACAACATGTATAAAAAATTTTTGAATTATTTATTATATTTATTTATTACAATTTATAATAACAATTTTATTTCCTTACTCTGAGCGCAGCAGTGAACTGAGCCTCTGCAGCTTCCAAACAATTCATAGACATTGCGTATAAACCTAGTAATACATGTAGTTGTGGTCTATGGCCTTGAAGTAACCTAGGCTGCCGTCTGCAGAGTTGGCAAGCTTGAGAAATTTCCGTAAGAGCTACGCTTTTGTTTCCCATTACAAGCCGGCACATGATTATATGTTCCAAGAGCATTAATTGAAACACGGACAAGATAGGTTTATTATCGATAACTGTAAAATAACAATAAAGATTTCGATTTTGTGAAATATTAAATCAATAAAAAATGTAAGAAAATAATGTATTATGTGAGATGACACGAAGCTCCGTCGGAGCGGTTTGATTCCGACCTTCATCGCTTATTCGAGATTGATTGGAAAATTTGTGAATAAAGAAACAAAAGAATTGTAATTTTAGAAAATAATAAACTACTTTGAGCGCGAGCGTAGCATGGCAGACAGCGCGCTGGTTTACTATGCTAGAGATCCCGGGTTCGATTCCAGTAGGAATCAAAATATTTTTCGTGTCTCCTTTCGGAAAAAGCCGGCAATCTCCTGAAAGTATCCTTTCCTACAGAAATACCTCTCGAAAAATCCGCCGTTCGGAACCGGCATTAAAACTATAGTCCCATATGCTTGTAAGAATTGAATAATCAGCGTTGCAAGAATTGAATAATCACAAGCATATGAGAGAGATATAACATAGGCCAGAGGCCTAATGTAAAAAAAAAAGACTAAACTAATTAAATTTTAATTAAAAAAATAATACGCATACTTACTTTTCAGTTTTTCAATTTGACTAAGCGCTTTATCTGTATATTTCTGTGCTTTATCCATGTATCCGGCTTGCATAGAATGCATAACGGTTACTAAATAGACCAAGACGTATAAGTGATCTTTCGGCATCCATATAAACATATCTCCGATATTAGAGCCTGTGACTACCACATCATCTGTTGGCCAGCTGGGTGACATTATAGTCTGTATACTTTGTTGCAAGGATTTCAAACAAGGTTTCACGCTCTTTACCTATTTTAATAATACAAAAAAATAATATTAGAAGATGTTACCATTAGAATGATTATATCCATATTCACACAATATTTCTATCTACACAATATCTATTCTATCTCTACAATATTTCTATCTAATTACAATACTTATAATTATTCTCACCTGGCCAGCCATAAGATAATGACATACTTGAAGAACTAGAAAATACACCTTTAGATACTCCTTTTGATATGAGTTGCCTTGCCAATTTTCTATATGATGGTTCGCTGAATTTAGAAGAGGATGAACCTCAGTGAACTTCTTATCTATTAATAATAGCATACACCGGCTTAAAAGAAAGAGAACTCTGGTATAACCAGCGTTACTTATGTGGGAATAATCAACGCCTACTGCAAGTAAGCTACTTGCTGCAACAAAGTCCTTCTCTGAGGCATGAATTTGCTGCAATTCACAAATCATCACACATATATGAATACATTATTTATTCAAAATATAAAGAATTAGATACATTTAAATAAAAAATGCCATATATAATCAAGACGGTTCTTTGTGCCTACTAATATTTCTTGTAAATATAATTAAGATGCAATAAAGAATTAAGCTTGTTAAACTTACCGCAAGTTGAAAGATAAGCCTGCAATGCCAGTAGACATTGTGCTGAGACAGTTCTATCGCCTTCCTCAAAATTGGTTTACTCAAGTTTGGCTGCAGCTGCTGCTGTTGTTGCTCATACAGATCTGCGACAATGCTGGCTGCTTCAAACTTCACATCGTCAAACGTATTTATATTCTGACTTAATCGCCACTAAAGAGAATAACCAAGGATCATTATAAATTTCATTAACACTCCGATCATCATTAACTTAAGTCATGATTGATATGACATTCAAAATTTATATCAGATTATGCAATTTATGATATAGTTAGAAATTCAAAAACTAGCTATTTATAAATTTAAATAGTAATTAGGCATGTTTGTTTTTTATTTATATATAAATAAATTGAAACACTAGGTATATATACTAGGTATTGTATATTTTTTCCTAACATGATATTCTTTCTACTTGAAGACAGTGTATCAAAATATAATAACTTTGACTGCATGCGATTGTGATTGCAAGCTTTTCTTTGTGACATATGTTAATGTACTAAATTTTATTAATTTATTATTAATAGTGACAAAAATTAAAATTAAATGTTAATTAAATTAAATTTAGCTAACACTAATAAATATTCCTGAAATATAAATTACAAAAGATTTCTAAGAAAATCCTAAGAAAACATTCCAAGAGTATTCCTGAATATTCCTAATGTAGCGAATTTTGTGAATGAAAGAGTCACTCTTCTCCATCATAATATCTCTAAAACAGTTGAGATCGAGAATCTTTCTCAAAAAATGGATATTTTATTGGTAAAGGCAAAATAAAAATCGGAGTTTCATCCCAAAATTAGAGTGTCACTTGGGGAAGCTTGTTGCAGCTTTTGTTGTCATTACACGTGAAGAGGTTAGGACAAACAAAAATGCAGATGTACGCGTGTAAATAGTGAATGAGGGAGAGAGACGAGGTGAGGAAAACAGGAATGATGGAGTTGTTTGATCTCGATATGACAGATAAGAAAGAGGTAAAAGACTAACCGCTTGATCTAGATGATATCGCGCCAAATCGATGTTTTTCGTGTGCGTAAGCAGGATGTTGCCGAGCTGAAGATGAGTGCGCGCCTCGACGCGCTGTGGCGGTTTGAAATGAAAGACCGCTTGCAAACACTGGATGCACGACTTAATGTTAGGTGGGTTTGACGTACGAAAATTCTCGGCCAGACCGAGCAACGACAGATACCAAGCGTCCTGAGAAGACGCCATTTTAACATTTCACAACACAACGAAGTTAGACGTATTCTATTACGGCCTGCAGTGACCTACCACCAGTGGGCATTGCAGACAGTGGTCAAGTTGATGCTAAGGCCAGATGATATTGAATGAGACTACAGAATGAGAGAAAATATAAGAAAAAATTAAAGATATCATTATTATCGACATTTTTTTGGAATTTAAAAAGTCTACATTATTACATCGCATCGATCAAATTCGGTCGTTTTCAGCTAACGCTAAATATTCCTGAGATATTTATAAAAAATTCCTAAAATCTCAAAAAAAAACATTCCTAGAGTATTTCACGATTTCCGAAATATTTGCGGAATGTAAAAGTAACATTCAAATATGAAAAATTTCATTTAAATATTCATTACATATTCCGAAATGGACCGAAACCGTTCCATATATGTTTTGCAAAATTTTAATTTTTCCAGAAATTGCAGGTCCAATCGTCCCTGAATCAGCTTTTAAATAAAATTTTGCTTCGAACATACTTTATACTTTTTCCTGAGAGCCCAATTTTAGGGTTCCTGCACATAAAACGCGGCAACGCTTGCTGAGTGGCGGGAATTAGCGCAAGAGCCAATCAGTTTATTGCTTTTTCATAAAAGTGAAAGAATGATTGGTTATTGCGCTAACTTTCGCCGCATTGACACGTATCATCGTTTAGATTCGATCAATCACTGATATTCCGCCGTTTTACGTATGCGACAATTTTGTTCCTTCCCTATGGGATTGATCACGTAAGGACTTTAGTCACCGTCTACCTGTAAGACGAACATTTTACCATTGCAGCAATGTTGTAAAGAAATATTATTGAACATTGCTGCAATCTTTCTGTGCTGTATGGGTTATGCTAATCACAGAATCTTTCTCTTAGAGATCTCTGCAAATTTTGTAAGCAGATCTATCAGTGCAGAATATTAGTAATTGATTGGATTCTTCAAGCGAACTTATATTCTTTTCCAGATGATACTTGTTAACGAGTAAATGCTCTTCATCTTAGCCCTCTGCTGGTGGAAATATGTTACTGTTCGCTTATGTAATTTTCGTAATATATGTATATTACTTAGCGACGCAAAAATTCTCCTCAATATGGCTATAAATGGACCTGACCAGATAGCACATTTATATCATAATATTATAATAATTATTAAATAGATGTGTAAATATTATTCTGTTATGGATAATTATTATATATAAAAATTACGTACTACTCCTACTAATAAATAATAAATTATTAAATATTAAGAAAAATTGGAAGAAAATAAAAAAAATATGACGCATTATTATCCTTTGATTTTACTGAATCTTTATAGATAAATTGAATTTGATCTATTTATAAAAATTCAGCGAATTCAAAGACTAATGCGTCATATTTTCTTGATTTTCTTCCAAATTTTCTTATATTATTAATATTTAATAATTACAATCATTTCTTATTGCTCAAGTAGCGCAACAACGTCTGCAAAGCGTTGAAAAGCGCTCATTTGTGCTTTTTCAACCTTTTGATAATGTTTTTTTTTTTCAATACTCATAATCAGTTATCTATGCATTCAATAAATATCATTATATGTATTTATAACTTAATTTTTAATCAATTAATAATCAATTAATAATCAAATTAAAATTTTCAATCAATTCAAAATCATCTTTAAGATAATACTTTGAATCCTCTCTTTCTTTGTTCATCTCTGTTTTATGGCAAAGGACGAATAGCTTCATGTTGAATCTAATTAGCTTTCATGCAAATATGTCTATTATTCATTGCTAAGCAATATTCAAATTAAATCTTCGGCAAAAGATTAATATAAGACGTGATTGAAGATTGAATCAGTCGCCAAGCCTCTTGGTTTATAAAATTCATTTTATACATTTTTCTCTCGATAAAGACATGTTCAAAGCTTCGTAATCATCAGTAAATGATGTGTACAGGAAATCACACAATTTATTATTTCATAATAATGAATTTAGAAAATAATTATATACGATTAAGCCTATTTTCAATCCGCCTACATAACGCGATCGGATAAAGCGTTCTTATTTTCATATATTGAACAAATTGCACGTACAGCAATGCTTTTCCACGTCAATGTAGGATATCCCCACCAGGTATTCAACAAGCACCGAGTTCCCGCCAGCTGATCACCAGTCTCCTGTTTCGAATCGCGCGGGATCGAACGCGCGAGAGCTCGTTGATCTCTATCTCTTTCTTTCTTTTTTTTTCCATTTCGCGCGATGTCCCATGACCAATGCGTGCTTGCATTCTTCTTCGGTTTGTTGGCGTTCCTTCCTCCACGCGAAACTCACTGTGCCACGAACGTCACCGACATCGCGGAGCAGGTCCAGGCGGAGAACGCACTGGCGAAACTGGTGAAGATGTTTTCCAAACCGGGCGCGTTCAAGCGGGTAAGCCGGGGGATGTCGAACGATGTCCCAGTTCTTAAAGTTATTCCAAAATTATGATTATTATGTTAAATTAGTATTATTAAATTATTAAATTATTATTTTTAAATTATTAATAATAAGAATTTTATTTTTGGACCGTACATTTGAAAATACAACAATAAGAAATAGAAGTAATGGCCGTAACGATAGAATACAAATATGCATGCAAGTACATATATAGGAATTTTTTTCAGATTGAATTATTTAAACATTAAAGATTTAACTTTAGTGACCGTTATATGGTCATTACTTCTATTTCTTATGGTTGAATTTTTAAATTATTTTTTTAATTATCCGAGATTGTACTGCTAACTCTCACTTACATATCATAATCTTTCAACGAAATCTTTAGCTTTAAAATCTTGAGCATTAAGAATCTTGTAAAATATGAGCAAAAATGCTCACATTATATCTGTCAGTTTTGGCAAAGTTCGATTCAGCTGGAATTTTATAAGATTAAATCACGAGTGTATTTGTGTCACGCGAGAATCGAAAATGGAAAAGTCAGTACCTTGATGAAAAGGCCGTCCGGTTTTTGCGGGTTCCTCCTGTAAGTCGAATTTTTAATTCCGAACAAATCGTCTCGTGATGCAATCGTCGCATAAGAAATAAACGCGCGCGGCATACAAGGAGAAATAATCACCGGTGTATCCTATTACGTCGCTTGTAATAACAAACATTCAACTTAATTCCTCTTATATCCGTTTCCACCAATATAGATTAACTTAAATCTTGGTTCAACTTTGCTTCATCTTTTTTTAATTTTAATGCCCGTTTCTATTAATGTACTTTAATTTTTTAATCTTCAACTAATTCTTGATCTCTTTCTAGTTCATTTTTTTTCTAAGAATCTAGTTCTTAGAAAAAGATGAAGAATAAGTTCAACTGACAATGAGATTAAAGTTATGGGCTTTCCACAATAAGTTTTAAATATCAAATCATAAATACCATAAGAAATTGACGATGTCGATATTCTTCTCACATTCGACTGTGTCGAAATTGGTCAATTTTTTTTTAAGATTTAAAGTTTGGATCTTACTATAGAAAGCCCATCTATATTAATAGAAACAGGCTTTAGAATTTAAAAAATTCCGAGAAAGTTAATCTTCATTGATGGAAGTAGATACTAGATTATGGTTTGATTCATGCTCACAATACTCGTAAACACATTACTTGTCCTTATTTAATTATTCTGGTAAATAACAAAGATAAAATAATTTTTACAGCGTTAATCACGAGCATGACTCAGCTTTAAGTGCATGAGATGTTTTTCGGTAAACGGTACAAATTCAAGATTTTAAAAAATTTTCCGATTTTAACTCGTTTTTTAATTTTAATTTTTTAATTTTAATCGCTAATTAATTGTAGATTTTTTACAAGAATGAATTAAAATGATTTTCAAACTGTGAGCGATCAAAAACGGACTTTCTCAAAGTAGAACTTTCTATCAACGATTGCGAATGCAAAGCGATAAAGAATTTGTTTTTAAATCCGACGATGCGTTTGCGTTAATTGATGACTAACATTTGTCGAAATGAGAATTTCATAACAGCGGCGAACATTCGCATCGGAATTCTACGCTCAGCGATGTAATAGCGATATAATGATGAAATATTTTTAGATCGACGCGATACTTGGTGAAAATACTATCGAGGCATCGTTCACGAGCTGTCCCATGGGCGAAGAGGGCCTGGAGTGTCGAAGGGCGGAGGCTCGACGATCAGTTGACTGTCCTCGAGGTAAATCCTCGTAACCGTCGCCGCAACGTAATGCGAGCGCGCATCTGACCGCAATTTCAATCCGCACACGATACCGTTAGCGAACTTCCTCGCTATTACGAAAAGAAGAAAAAAACATCGCTATTTGCTGTTTAACAATAGAGATTCTGACCTTGACAATAGCCGCTCCCAGATGACTATATTCGCCGACGCAGCGTTAATGTCGCGCAATGCCTCGCCTCGCAATCCTCGCATCCCGGTAGCTGTGCAAAAATAACTGGGATATTATCATAAAATATTAAAGCGTTTTCTAGAAATCTAATTTCGAATGTTGGCTTAAACAGACTCGAGTGAAGCGACGGAATTAAAATTCATGCGTTTCAAAATTTAAATTTATCTTCAGATCTTAATTACCCAGCCACAGAAATGATTAATCGAATTGACGTTGATTCGATAATTATTTCTAGTTGAATTAGTCATTTCTGATAACTAAAACGATATAATCATCACAGAAAGAAGAGCGCTGTAATTGTATTTTAGGTCTGTATCGCACCTTTCTCTATGTAATGAGTTCAAATGAGAACAATTTAATATGGCATTTATGCTCGAGATTTCAAGCAACGTCGGAAGATGATATCGAGACGTTTGTTTGAGATACTTAAGATTTCAATGAATATTCAAACGCCAGATCCTCATGGAACATACACATTAAAATTTGCTGTCGTTTTATCATCAATGCTTGAGAAAGTCTAATTGCTATAACTAGGTGACAGTGACACATGTTACATGCAAGCACTTTCAAGTTAATTATACATATGTTCATACATTAGAGTGCACGCGAAATATGGCAGCGATTCTCAAGGTTTGAATACTACATGGGCGAAAACATTTGCGATCAAAATATTTCTAAATATACCAAGAAAACTATACTAGTTTCAGTTATTGAACGACATTTAATATCTTTTGTAATTTTCTTCCTTTATTCGTTTTTGAACCAGACAAACATTAAAATATGGTGAACGTGTAAAATTCATACGATATAAACTTGTTGATTTATTCGATATTATACAGTAATTACTATTAATTACTTATTAAAGATTACATAAGTTATACTGAATGTAATCGAATTTCACTTGATGTCGAGTAATGCAGTTCTTAAAATAATGCAAACAAATTCGTTATCTTTTTCGAATAATTCCACGTGAAAAATTAAATTTTATTCTTAATTCATAATAATTACGCGATTGAGAAACATCTTACAAATGTCATTGCCGAGAATGTGTCCTGATTATTTACAACCAGTCTTTGAGTAAAAAATGTATGCGATATCTCACACGAGAAAATATTTAACTCGTAATTTTTTTCATCTCATTCTACATTCTTCCAACAATAATCCCGACTGCTTCGTGTGACTATACATAACTTCGCTTTTATGTCACAGGTTTGCAAATACGATATATGTAAGATACAAAATATATAACGGATAAGAGAAAGTAATACAGTAAAAGTATCGAAAGATAAATCATTCGTATATCGTTTTTTAACTTCATAACTGAATACAAAACAGGTTTTAAATTTAAATGTTTCAAAAAATATAAGAAAATGTTTATATATATAATATTAGGTGTGGGAAAAAGTTCGTGGCGTTTTTTAATGCCAACGAGAAAAACACCACGAATTTTTTCCCACACCTAATATATATAATATATATATATATATATATATATATATATATATATTATAAAATTTAAAAATAAAAATTTATTAAATTAAAAAATAAATAATAAATAAATTAATTTAAAA
>Ga0157364_1006677_pt1 | contig 11887 bp, 6 predicted proteins | sample AttsexASBM2_FD_111476 | JGI IMG/M metagenome (GOLD analysis project Ga0157364, IMG submission 111476) | Fungus gardens microbial communities from leaf cutter ant in Ribeirão Preto, State of São Paulo, Brazil - Atta sexdens ASBM2 | ecosystem: Host-associated > Fungi > Mycelium > Unclassified ...
ACTCTTTACGGAACATTTTACTCGATAGGACACGTAGGTCATAATTAAAAGGCCAGACGTATACTGATTTGATCAATATAAAACTGTACCTCATAAATTCATAATAGCGTATAAAATGTTTGTCCCAATAAAAATATCTCGATAAAATATTGAACATTTCTACTGATCGAACATTTTTATTTATATTTATATTGAATATCTATTGATGTAAACAATAACATCAATAGAAATTTTCTTTTTTTATTAAAAAAAAGATACGTGATATTCTGTAAAAAAAAATTCAAAGTTTATTCTAATATATATTATTATATATAAAATAATATCAACATTTTTCAATATCTTTTATTTAAAAAAAATTAATCACCTATCGTTGTAAATTTGAATGAGGTTAATCCACATTTTTCGAAAAACAAATTCTTTATCATGTAGTACTCAATGAATAATGCTGATTTCTCGTCAATTAATACAAAAACTTGATAACATGCAATGGAAAAATCTGATAAATTTTCTGGAATTAGTTTTACTCACAATATTCACAATGAAATTGAATATACTTGAAAATAACTATTAATTATAAATATAGATATAAAAAGAGCAGTGAACAATTCACATACATCATTTTAATAATGAGAAAAAGAATTTTGTTGCACCTATACATATACAATTAGAAATTATACAAATGTATATATTCTATAATTTTCAAAAATTTTTCACATTGACTAACATAATAAAATAATCCTACTAAGAAAAATGTTTTTTCTATAAATAAAAATTTGGTTGAAATGTGCCAAACAAAAATATTTAGATAAATAGAAAAATATTTTGTTTGCACATTTAAACTTGTACAAAAAGTGTAATTTCATGTAAAATAAACAGTTTAATTGGTACAAACAAATATTTTTGTTATTCACAAGGCAAAAAATATATTTCGTATTAGAAGCAATTAAATTTTTTGTTATATAAACAATTTGATTGTTGTTAAAAATACCTAAACTAAACAATTTCCTTGAAGCTAAATTTGTTTTTAATATGGACGAATAAAGAATCGTCTTTAATTATAATATCAAATAATCTATTAATATATATATTACTTGATTATATTACTTGATTAACTTAAAACTGCCTTTTCGATTAATTGAAGATGCGTTATTTTCCATTGCCGCGATTGCATTTGACCGAGGAGATTCAAATTATTTATGAGATGTTGAAAGATAAGAGATAGGTGGGATCGATCAATAAGCGTCACGCCTTATTCAAATCCCTTTCCGGAAATCAGGCGACCGGTTCATGAGTGTTCGTCATCGATGGCAAAGGTACATACATCGTTAGTGCGTCCATCAACCAAAAGCGGCTGACCGCCGAAAGCAAACCATTGGAACTAAGCCGACTGGCGCAATTTCAACTCGGAAGATCCAACGATGTCACACGGGCTTCGATCGACTCGTCAACATCGTTCAATTTTCAGTAATGGGTCCTGGCGTCAAACGCTCTCACATTGCAGTTGCCCGATTACCCCCGAACTACTCTACGATTTTGCAGCCCTTTACAGCCAGTTCTGCTACTCCAACCCAAAAGCAATTTCGCTTCTTTCATTTGCAATCGGCGCGGTTGTTGCCTAATTGAGCATCGATACAATCGATCACAATTTAAACGCGTGAAATTTCAGCGCAATTAACCCGCCGTCCGTAACACGATATTTTTCATTGTATATATAGAGTAACATCGGTCTGGTGGATCGCCACCCATTAATTTTCCCATTTTCCCGTTTCCAATTTTCTCACCTATTGCTAGTGCAAGAAAAAGCGATTGCAAACTCTAATTTTATTTCCTGAACTTTATGAAAGCATCTGGATGCACGACGAGGCAATATTAACGAAAGATTTTTTTATGTGAAAAGAACAATTTTTCTACAAAATGTTTATACATACAGGATGTTTAGTAAATAAAATTTTTTCATAGGAGACTGCTTTCGAGCGACATTTTCAACAATTTATAAAGCATTAAAATTTATCGTATATGAATATCCTGATTTATTTTCAAAAAAATCTCACCTGATTTTTAATAACTATCTTTTAATATCCATTTTTAGTATATTATTAATACTCACGTTACGTTTATTAATGTTTACATTAGATGACTCAAAGCTTTACGGTGTCTAAAAATATTTCAGTTAAACGTCAAACATCCAGTTTTTTGTAGATATATTTCGAACTGCCTGTCTCCTTAGTATGTAATGAACGGCTACGATTAAAGCCTGAAATGCGATTGCGCGGTGGTTATATTTGTAGATGTAGATAACAAGAACACGTTTCCTCTATGTAAGTTCGCTCAGACAAATGACAATATTCTTCTCCTTCATGGATTCGTACAAATGTACGTCGCTATAAAAACTTTTATTACCGCAAAAACCAGTCCACGCTCGCTTCTTAACCGTAGTTTCGAACATTGTTCCATGTATCTCTTACTTCTCCAAAGTACCATTAATCTAACTCATTCCACTCATGCCTTTTCTTTCATGTATGTTGTTATCACTATAATTGTATAAATCACAACACCTCAAAGAACACACAAAAGTATCAGTAAAAAATCAAAATGACTTTATTTCTTATCGTCACTAATCAAAATAAAGTTTTTTTTACTTTCTCTCTTGATTTGATGTTTTTCTTGAGAAACGAAATTCTTCATCAAAGCATTTTACATGCTATTTTTTTAATAACAGACTAAAAAATGTTTTAAATCATAGGAAATTATTGATTTCTAATAAACATCGTATCTTAAATGTTCTAATATAACTTTTATTTGATATATTAGTATTTAAGACACAATTATTAATTATTTTTTTACAAAAAAAGAACGGAAGTATTAAATATTTAATTAAATGCAATTCTGAAAATAATTTTATTGTACTGTCAAAGTAATTAAAAACACTCAAGCTGATTACTAGAACATCAAAACTTTTTGTAATATTGTTTATCATATTTATAAGTTTCCTATATAATTATTTTGATAATCCAACAAAATTATACTTAGATCTATTTAAATTTTTAGTTATTCCAGCAAAATAGTTCTTTCGTTGTATTAATTTAAAGCATTTAACATATCAATAATTTGATATATCAGTACACAAAAATCACTTTTCGACAACATCAGTAATTTAATTTCCATGCAACATCAAAAATAATACTTCGAATTGTACGTGGAATCGTTGGTCCATTTGTAGCGAAGTCTGCATAAAGCCATCCATTCAATCTCTCTCACGGTCGGGAATGCAAGATAGACGAACCATTTCTGAGTCTACTGAAACGTACTAGAACAAATAGGGAATAGAACTTCCCTCGATTATCGCGGAATTTCAATAGCCAGTTTCCGTTGCCGACGACCGACACGTATTCCAACACCGGAGACCGTTCTAATGCATTTGATCGGCGAACAATCCCGGCCGGAAGACCGTTGCTCCGCGCTTGCGGACGATTTATAGGATCGAAGATCACCGACGACATCTTCTGCACGCGGCGCGTCTCTCGATACTCGCTGAAACTTTTCCCTCGCGATTTCTTCTATCGCGGAGTTTCCAATGAGAGAAAGAGAGAAAAGGGAGAAGGAAGGATGCAAAAGTATATCCGCGATATCGCCCATTTGGGAAAGACGAATGTGTCGGATGCGCGTCATCAGCATCAATCATGAAATTCATCTTACGATTTCCCGCAGGGCACTCTGGGAGATTACCGGAATTTCTTCCTCTTTGCTCTCTCCGCGATGTCGTGCCGCAGAAAGTTTTCGCAAATAACTCGGTCGCAAACCGAAAACCTGTCGCGAACAGCCGCCTGAGGGTTCTTGTTTCCTGGCTCAGCAGCCTTCCCAGTGGATCGAAATCCGCTTTGTTTACGTACAGGCAAAGATGTCGATCACTATGGTGATTTCCACTGACAGTTTTCTGCCTTGCCATAATTGACACATGTAACAGAATGTGTCAATGTCGATTTGATTGAACAATTAATGCTTTTTCTATCTATTTATTGGAAAAAATTCTCTAAATTTCGGAAATGAGATTTTATTCGACACGAAACGGAAACGAGATTTTATTCGGACACACTTATTTTTATCTATCGGTAGCGACTCTTCTATACAGAGGATTTTGTAAAACCAGATACTGCTGTTGTTATAAATTGAGAAGCATAAAATAACAAACGATGGAAAGCCGGTAAAGTGCAAAGTACTGTCGAGTGAGATTAGCATCAAAATGATCACCATAGCGATTAATTTCTAGTTTAGATGCGAAACTGTAAAATATAATGCATAACTTTGAAATATATCAAACACGTAATACCTCTTCGTTATATTATATATAGATATTTTTAATTATGAATGATAGACAGAGAATGTAGAATGCCAACTGTTCTTTGCTCCAGTATTATTTGCATGACAAATCTTTTAGAATGCTGCTTTTCCAGATTACGGATGCGCTCTTAGCCTGATTGGTTTCTTTCTTTTTTTGTATCTTACGGAACATTTTGTATCTACCTACATGCTATTCATTCCGTGTACGATTTCACCAGGCACTAACCCAAACCACAATACAGTATCAATACCAATATCAATAACTCCCGCCAGCGCGCTAATCGCGGCCAGTCTATTTATAGCTATTCACCCTCTCGATAAATCGATCGGTCCATCCACGAGTAACCACACACCTGCATCGCTGCTCTCTCTCTCTCTCTCTCTCTCTCTCTCTCTCTCTCTCTCTCTCTCTCTTCCCTCCCCTCCCCCCTCTCTTCCTCCCTTCCTCCCTCATCGCATTTAGTGTCCGTTTCGCTTCGAGAAACCGAATTTCTCTGAATCTAATGGTCCATCGAGTTTAAGTGTCGACCAAGTCCGCGCAGGCGCCTTTCCACCTCTGGTCGACCCTTCGCTAACCTCCCTCTTCATTCTTTGGGTCAGCAGGATGAATGAGTCGACCGGCGCGACGCACACACTGGGGACGTCACCAGTTTCTACCCCTCCACTACTTCTCTATCACCCCACTGTTGCCCCACGGTGCAAACTACTCGCTCGTTGCCTCTCCCTCGACTAAAAATAGCCGGATCCCGCTGACGTCATCGATCTATCGTCCTCGTTGTCGGACGAAACTATCTCTGGAGCGAGTCGGGACCGACAAACGACCGACGATTCCACTAGTCGGGCAAGTATTGACGGCCACCGCGACCGAGGATGCCCCGTTGCATTAATAACACGTGGTTCCATGGCCGCGCGCGAGTCTGATTTTCGTGTTGCGAGCATACGCACACCTGACGCATTAAATGGATGAAAATCCGCGATTCCTGTCTCGATTCCGTATCGTTTTTATCTGGGAAACTGCAAACGTTGCAAAATTTCAACGAATTCCATTTCCGTCCGAGTCCGAAAATGTTTTTGCCGATAGTGAGACCCTTTAAGCTTCGCCACCGAAATTTCTCTAAGATCGAAAATCGAGGAACGAAAACCGAGATTTATTTGGAGGTTTCATATATCTAGCGAAAACCGTTCTTCATGGTTAGCGACGACCACGAAGGACGTTGTCCAGACCGACGGCGTTTCCGGCGACGTCGCATATCCCGCGGAAGAGCGAGATTGCACTCCTTTGTTTTATGAATAGCGATTCATCGCGCCAAAGCTGCTACTAGTCGAGTTATTCCAAGCTTCTTTCTGTACGTTCATTCGCTTTCGTTACAAAGGATTTTATCCATGGTACCGCTGTCATCTTGCGCGCATGATTAAGTCGCTCGTTTGTATTTCTCTGTAAGCGAGACAAAATCTGCTACCATCAGCAACTCGATCTGTCATCCGCATGTACTTTACAACTCTCTCTTTACTGACTTTATCCTGATTTATCTTCATTTTCCGTTTTTCTTATTTCTTACTTGTATCGTATATACTGACATTATTAGCATTAAATACACAATCTTCATTAAAAGAGGTTCTTGCAGACGTTAAATTTTGGAATATACTAAAACTTTTTTTATAATTTTTATAAAATTTATATAATTTTTATAATTAATAATGAAGATTATACTTAACTGTAACATTATTGCGGAAATTTTTAAGAGAAAACATTTGCATATATTATTGAATTGAAACAAAATTATTAACGGTAAAATTTCCTTTAGAATGTATCTTCTAAAATGGAGATCAGATTCGATGCTTTTTATTCATTTTTCATCTAATCACCGCAAAATAGGTAAAAAAAGGTAAATAATAATATGAAACTTTTTCCTCTGGTTATTTATAGACTAAAGTACACATATAAGCGAAGGTCATATTCTATCAAAGCGAATGTCGGTGCTTAATAATATATTTTTAAATAAATCTTACAATTTTTCCAGTTCAAGTAAAAAAAATACAATAAAGGTTACTGAGTTTAAATAATTGTAGTAAAATGAAAAAACGCTTTGACAAATAAAGTTATGGGGTGACAACTCCGACGTTATTATTAGAGAGTTAAATGTGTATCTAAAAATTTAAAGCAATTTCTGCTCGATAATTTTTATTTGTTCAGTTTTTGAATGCTTAAGTTATGATTAAACCATAATAACACGTCGTTTTAAAGATTGTCATCAAATGACGATTAACATCTTTTTCTCATACCCTAATCGTGTTACGCGGACACTGTTGACCGCGGAATTTCACGATTCCGGGTGCAGGACTTGGTAAATGGAAACCATGACCAAGTTCCGACGTGATTAAAGACCGCCGTAAACGAGCCACGTGTCCGCGTCCTCTGTGGTCTGCGGATTGCACGCTTTGTTGAACGCTGCCACGTACGGCCGACGCGACGCGACGCGACGCTGGTATCCGCGTATATCCGATGGCGGATCCTCTGGCGTCGGCAATTTTGTACCTTGCCATCGATCGGCGCTAGAAACGATCCAGCGAGATTAAATTGTTCGCGGCCGCGCGACAGTAACTGTAGGCCTAACAATTTCACGAATCGTTATGTATTGCATACACATACGGAAATGTACGTGTATCATCCCGCCGACGGTGTATACTCGCGGTATCATCACTGGCATTAGCGGGATCCGGCGCAAGCATCGCGCACGGTCTGATTAATTTTATGAGTTGCCTATTACGCTTCAATATGCATAGTGCACCATTATGAAATCACTACTTCGAATGTAAATATAAAGAGAAAATTTCATTTATCTACATTCCCGATTATATCTCAAACATCAGCTGATTTCTAGTGATTTTTCACTGCTTTACCAATGAGAATATTTTATTTTATTTTAAATTGGTCAATAAGTGATCGCAATATGTGTGCAAAGCTCTCCCAATATAACGTGGTAAATATTTTAGTTTTTGAAACTTACTAGGTTTATGTCTGTTATATACGAAAAGAACGATTTTACTGAAGTATCTAAAAATTTAATTAGATACAGATTACATCTAAAAATAATTTTGTTGAACTAGAAAATAATTGTGTAGGAAACTGTGTAGGAAGCATGATGAGTAATATTGCGAAAAGTTTTGACATTCTAGCAACCAGCTTAAGCGTCCTCTACATAATTATTCTACATAATTATTTTAATAATGCGAAAAATTATTTTCAGATCTGTATCTACTTAAATTTTTATATTTCAGAATAATTATTTTTTTTTGTATAAACATTTGAAAGTGGAATTGTCTGTAGGAATTATTTCTTAACACTTTGACTGCTAAGCTGATTTCTATTGAGCTTAATAAATCTAAGGTGTGTTCCAAAATTCTCTGCCAGCACTGAAAATCTATAGTTTACCATATATGTTATATATATATATACTACATTTTCAACACTGATAGTGAATTTTGGAACACAGCTCTAATATATTATTTTAATACTTTACTATGTTTCTTAATATCTTAATGCCTTTCGTATAATATTATTTATTTAATATCTCAAATTTAAATATTTAATAAAATTATTTTTAATTAGGAATTAGTGAAACAAATGGATGACGGAACCTTTACGGAAATTTATGTGTCATCATCTAGATATAGATAAACAATCAAAGTATTATTTTGAATAATATAATTAATAATAATAAAACAACATAATTTTACTTTTCATATGATTGTAATATTAAATTGAATAACGCAATTGTAAATAATTATTTAATCAAATTGCGTGCACGTTGTACTTGTTAATCTTCCCTCTATTCTTATTTCTTATTAAATTTCATTAAATTTAATTAAAGCAGATTTTGGATAACATACGTACATTTATATTAAGCACGATATCCCTTCATCATAATGACACACCCATAATCCTTCCTGCTCTTTATGTAGAACGTAAATGAATTCATGCGAAAGAGCACGGAAAGATTGATTAAGAACCAAATGAAAATCACGCAGAGTTATATGGCAACCGGTCCGTTATATAATGAAATCACGCAATCATCATTGAAATGATGCGGAACAAAGCACCCGTCCGCTTGAATGAATCTCGCACGTTTCTCCTGACAAAAGTCAGACTAACTTCCAGGATCCGCAGTTAATTTGTAACAGGGGAATCTGTTTGGAAGTTCTACTTCCTGACTCGCTCCCGCAATGCCATTCGACATCAATGTCCCACTTTACTTCGCCAGCTGTACTATCATCATTCAAAAGTGTTTCGTCGAATTATTCATCTTGTGTTTTCCTCTGACACATACTAACATTGATTATTACGAATAGCATGAGATGTCGATAGATATAAAATGTAATAAATGTATTGTAAAATATAACTTTAAATTGCATCCTAAAATTGATTGCATCTTGCTGATATTTATGAAATAAAATATTAAATGCAAAGGAAATAACTTTTTTACAGTACATTAATAACATGGATATTTATTTTATTTATTTAATTATTAAAGAAATAATTTTTCTTTTGCCTATTTTGTTACTAACAACATTGCTGTTTATTAATTTAAACGAATGTAAAAAGAGAGGAGAGAATTTTTCTTTAATTCTTACATTCGCTTAAGAAAAATAGATTGTACAATTTCAATAGCAGGAGGAAATTCCAGAAATAGGAAAGAATCGGAATAAAAACTTAAAAACAAATAAAAAAAAACGTTTCTCGGAAAATGATGAGGATCTAATAGCTATTAAATTCGCAATCAAACAGATTTCTTTACAATCTGTTAAATAAACTCTCGGGCCGATATTCAATCAGCGTGCATCATTTGTTCTACTCGATAATCAAAGGCTTTTCATCTCCGCCATTCCGTAGGCAAAAAGCAAGCACATACTCCATAGAGATATCTCTGAGAATTCCTCTTTCATGATTCTTCCATCGCAGGAGAATGTTAGCTTTAAAAACAAGAAAAAAAACTATGCTAAGAAAAATTCCGAACAAATTACTGGTTGGTTTAACAAAAGAAAAATTAAACATACAAAATTTGCGTTGCTTGAAATTTTCAAAAATTTAAAATGAAATAAATATATATTTCGAGCGTTGAAAAAAAAGATTCCAAGTATATAAAAGAACACAAAAAGTAAACAAAAAATCAAAATATTATTAACGTTAAAAATCAAAATATTATTTTGATTTTTAACGTTAATAAACAGTCGAATTTTGTAATAAAAAAAATCATCATTTTTAACTTTCATGACGTCAAAATAAAATCATTTTTTCTTTCTCTTGACTTGGTGTGTTCCTTGGGAAGCAACGCTAATAGATCTACTATAATATTTTCGAATGTCTAAGATGCTTGCTTGTAATATTTACTTGTAAAACATGAATGTTGAATTATATCCGGATAATTCTGACGTTGATTACAATTGCGCGAAAAGAAGTTGTTTCAAATGTGATTCGAGATTAGAGAGCGAAAATTTCGGACTTGCGCGTAGAGAAGTTGAACGAGCGAGAGAGAGAGAGTATAAATCTGAAGAAAGAAAAACGCGGGTAAAATGTACCGTGCACCACCGATAAGACTGAATTGAAAATTCAAATCCATTCAGTCGCACTGAAAGAAATGGATTAAGGTACAACACGACGATCCCTACGTACCAGCAGTAGATTATCTCACGTGGAGGCACGTAACTCTCGTCTAACGGAAAAAGAATTCCCGCTCGTCCCGCGAGAAATCCTCGCAAAAGGAGATTTATACGCATGCGAAATCCAGCGTTTCCGATAACACGTTGGAACATGGTAGTTAACAAGATCACGAAAATTCTATTAAGACTATATAGACGAATAGAATCGAGATGTAATAACGCGTGATACAACGATTTGCAAGGTAGATTGCACGGGATATCATTTTTCATTCTTTCAGCGTCTGTAGCTCAACTCGAGGAATTACCGAAAGATATATCTGTCTTTTTTGCGATATACATGGAAAAACATTTCATGCGGAAAACAGATCAAATTTTTTTGGTACGCTCGTATAGCTTTACTTTATGATTTAGTTAAGTAGCTCACTTTCGACAATTATTCCCTCAAGTTTATTATTCTCTAAATCCTCTTAAAGTAGGAAATACTGTAATATATGGGCATAAGTTCTTGAGCATTTGCCGAAATTAGTTTATTTACGTAAGTAATAAATGTAAAGTTGTGGAATAAACTAAGCTATCTTTTGTATGTCGTTATTATTCGTTTTGAAATCTCTTTCTGATTAACGAGCCGTAATGGATAGATAGTTGACGGAATTAGCACGTTACACGTTGAAATAGCCAAGGAACCACAATAGCAGCTTTCTGGAGCAATCGTATTCAGTCTATTGGCATCGCTATCAGCCAACACTAGAGGAAGCAAAGAGCCCTTCGGTAATTCCGTAGTCAGTATACCTTGATGCCAATTGCTTTAATGCCTAATTACGTATGCATGTACTCACGCCAGGAGCATACCGGTCTAGCAGGATTAAATTTTGTTCTAGTAGATCACACTATCCATTCCGCTCTGTCGGTGCAGATCCTCTAAACGTCTAAGCTATAGCTCTTATCAGTATATCCTGTGTCCAATCGACTGTGCCGAAAATTCACGACTGCCGATTTCATTGCGGATTATTGCCGTATCTAACATTGCCGCGCGTCTGACTCAGTTCTTAACTACTGCGATGAAGTTCCTCCCGCGCGTACGAATAATTTTCAGCGCGATGATAATAAACGCGAATGAACGAGCGCTAATTTCTATTGAAGAGAAATATTTCCTTAATTTTTTAACATTCAACTTTGTATCTAAAATGAAATCTAAAATTAAAATTTTAAAGATAAAATCTGGTTAAAGTTATATGAGAAATAAAATTTTTTAATAATTTATCTCGCACTAAAAATATTTTATTATTATTTTATTCTAAAAAAATATTACATTATTAAAAAATTTTTAAAGTTTCGTTCATTTAGGAATCTCAGAACTATTGGTTTTTTCCCGATATTTTTTAAAAATAAATATTGAGATTTGCTAAAAAGAATTTGTAAGTAAAACATTATAGAGGCACTTGATAGATGAAAATGATTACAAGAATGTTCGAATTTCAAAGAATTCATAAGTAAAAAGAAATATAAAGGTACTTGATAGATGCAAACTAAAATTACGAAGAAGAATTCTGAAGAAACCGATGATTGTTTCATCGAAGATGTGACATAGTTTTGAGTTGAAAGCAACCTAACACCACATGATGTTCGCCCGCCACGAGGCAAACGAATTACACGATGACTGGTTCGTTAGCTTGACCACGGCTAATTGGTGCGGTATAGTTACATAGATTGTTAGGACCGTTTAGACAAACCGAACGACCAAATAATTGTTTCGACTATTTGCACATGGGTGTCGAGATTATTTTATTACTCCTATAGTAACGTTTCATCACAAAAAGAAAGCAATAGAAAATAAGAGAAACATAAACTGAAATACGATACGAATTATTTTCTTAGAATCTATTCATCAAAT
>Ga0157364_1006678_pt1 | contig 11887 bp, 4 predicted proteins | sample AttsexASBM2_FD_111476 | JGI IMG/M metagenome (GOLD analysis project Ga0157364, IMG submission 111476) | Fungus gardens microbial communities from leaf cutter ant in Ribeirão Preto, State of São Paulo, Brazil - Atta sexdens ASBM2 | ecosystem: Host-associated > Fungi > Mycelium > Unclassified ...
AACCCAATAACACACGATACAAGTGCGATACAAGTGTACAATCGTACAAACATGCGACATTTGATGTATCATTATTAAGCCCATTCTACAATGTGCTCTTTATTTCCTGTTTTTTTACCTTTTATTTTTTTCTCCTTTGCAACCGTTTTATCAACAATTGTATTTTTTGCTACATATATTTCTTGTTTCTTTCGAAGTTCGTTAACTTTTATAAAACAAAAAACCGGATAAGAAGCAAAAAGATGTAAAAAATAATAGAAGGCAAGAAACAGGAAACAAAAAGTATATTGTAGAACAGGCTTTACCTCCTCGTATCTGTATTTTCTCGTATATCTCACTCATACACGGTTTTGCTGATGAAGTATTTAAAAGTTTAGCTACATACAAATCTGAAAATTATTCTGTTGGACTATTAAAATAATAACAATAATTATATTATTGTTCTTGAATTTTAAACAGTACAAAAAGATAAATGTAGTAGGCTAATGAGAGTCAGCAACGATAAACGACAATTTTTAGTGAACAATCAATAATCAGATATTGGATTGATGTCCTCTTTATTTTGAACGTTTCGATTCTCTTTGGAGTCCTCTTCAACAAGAATGATACAAGTAATTAGCTCATGTCCATAATGCTTAAATCATTATTAAAATAATTATGCAAGACGCTCAACCTGATACTTAGAACGTCAAAACTTTTTGCAGCTCATCTTGCTTGAGATTCCAACGTAATTATTTTGTTTGATCTAATAACATTATTTTTAGATTTCTAGTTAAATTTTTAAATACTTTAGCAAAATTGTTCTTTTCGTGTGAGCTATTTTGTTTTTTGTATTTTCTCGTATTTACGTATCTTCGGTTATGATGCTTATTCATCTTAGTTTTGGAAGATGAAGATCTGAGAAAATTTGATATTAAAACGAGCTCAAGTTATTTGAATTCGTTTCAATATGAATGTGAAAATACATAACGTTCTGTGCTACTTGCTTACAAGATGACTTCTTGGAGGTTCGAAAGTAAGAAAGATATCAAATTGGGAAAAGAAGTTCCAAGAAACGCTAATCGTGACTGTTCTGGGCAAACCACGTTGACGCGACCACAAACGATTCGCTCCATAGGAGCCGGAATGCGTTTTGTGGAACCCAGTTTTGCGTACGGGAACGGTAACGATCTACACCAGCGGCTCAATCAATCGTTCTTGACAATTTATTCGCGAAGTCGAGAAGTTATACCGCGGTTACCGTTATCCGTCGTACCGTACTTGGGAGCGAGTCTATCAGTTGGCCCGGCCATACAAATAGGATGTACCATTCTAACGAACCCAATAAACTCGTGTTTATACACTCGCATTATTATACGCGGTTACCGGTTCTATCTCTGCCACGATTTCCCGCAGACGGCTGTCTTCTAGATGATAAGACGTAGCTAAATGGCATGTGAATACACCATCGACATACAGTATACTAGATGAAGTATACACTGAGAAAAAAATAGCCTAAATTTAAATAAATATTTATTTGAATACTGCCAACTAAACATTTACTTATAATAAATAAATATTTGCTTAATAAAAAGAAGCGATTGTTCAATTAAATTAATGTTTTTTGTACGAAATAAATATATTTGTATATTTAATAAATATTTAGAGTTGGCACTATTCAAATAAATATTTATTGAAATTTAAGATATTTTTTTCTCAGTGCAGCATCGAGATCATCTTGACAGGCCCAGAAAGAGATGGAACAGATGGAACAGATATGGGTAGATTATATATTTCTAAGATTGCGTTATCCAACATCATGAAAGTCAGATGTTCGTTACTCTTGCAAATTTGTTTCAATTAAAAAACCAATGTATTATACCACGATATACTATCTACTTGTTTTTTTTTCTCTCTTTTTATTAATGGACTCTCAACATATTTATCGATATTAATGACAAGAATATTATTTTCTATTTTGACTATTTTGATTTTCGATATAAATGATTCGCAGCATATACGAAATGAAGAACGGGATTTAAAATTATAATAAGTTTTGTAAATATACCATGTATATTTTTGGTTTATAGCGATGTTTAAATATTACGGCAACATTGAAAATGACTCGAGCGGAGTCGAAACGTTTGTTTTTGTCAATTGTAATTGTTGATAAAATGAATTTTATGATTTAATTTAAATTAAAGTTCTTTGCTACATTACTGACTCTTTGCCCTTCTTTTGACTACATTATTTTGTATATTTCTGTTTATTCTCTCCTAAAACAAAATTCAACCAATAGGAGATAATAGTAGAAAGAGAGTTCCGTATAATTACATTTCTTTTCGGATTTGTCAAGCTGAAAGATCAAAGAGCTAGATTTCGCCACATGCTCCGTTCAATACTTGATAGGTACTTTCCATTTGTTAATAATGTCGATACAAATGTTTTTTTTCTATCTTTGTTACTCTCTGAATGTCAAGAAGGATAAAATGATGTTTGTGTCGACTTGTATCATTAAATGGAAAGCACTATACGAGTATGTTGATGTGAATGATACATGTATGAATATTCGTATCTTTTTATCGTACAAGAAGAATGCGTTTCCACGATCGAGAATTAGACGCGCAAACCGAGAGTTACATCAAGGCCGATGAAGTTTGCCTGGCTATTGACCAGTAATTCATCGCATTAAAGCATACTTCCGCGCTTTGTCATTTCTCACTGCTTCGCAACTCTGTATAACTAGTTTTCTAAAAATACCCACCGTTATTTCTTGGGTTTTCAGACGGAATCCCATGAGGGAATATTTCGAAAGAAATTTCTACACGCAAAAGATGTAGCAGAATAAAACGGTTCTATGATTTTTTTCTTTATGCGCAAGACACGCAAGTAGGGAAAAGTAGTCTTTCTTTTCCCAGTAATTGGATGCGCATAATGTCACGTAATTCGATAAGTGGTCAACCGATTATTCAGTTGCAACATTATTGTATCGTAATTGTTATTTATTTCGCTGCACACAATTATGTTAATCCCCCGCGGTTTATCACTTACTGTATTTGAATAATCGTCCGGATGCAGAATGCAAAACAAACGGTAGAATGTATTTAACGAGCTTTGATAAAGACATTGGAAGCTATTGCTAGAATATGAAATCGCATTCTGTTTCGTGTGATTTCTTATTCCGAGTAATACATAATTATTCCGCCGTTTATGCTAGTTACTTAATGGTAATTGTGATTATGAATTTCCTTTTGACAGAAATATGCAGCGGAGCATATTATGGGAAACTGATCGGTAAGCTGTCTGAACTTCAACATGGCGTGAGCGGTGAGGTTTATGCTGTCGACGCAAGGACGCTATTTATCAAGGATTTCACCTACGATGGCGAAGGTCCAGGTTGGTACATCGCGGTTGCAGCGCGGATTAATCTCTTCTCTCTCTGTAATCAATCATACGGAAGCGAATTATCTTGCCTGTCATCGTCAGTTATTCAACTGAAGAAATATTTTTTATTATTCGAATTTTAATATCGAGTAATTCATGCGTTATTCTTATACGATTGCGATGCGAAATAATTGGGATGATGTAAGAGAGATGATTTAGAATAATGCATTTCTATAATTTTGATAATATTTTGAAGCTATTAGAAAATCGAAATACAAATAAACTTTAGTTTTATAAATTATAAAGAATTGTAGGCTTAATTGAAATTAATTATGAACAAAGAATAATGTTAATTACGAGACGACACAGATTGATCGTGTGAATTGCGCATATTATTTAGATAAACATCGAATAAACGTTTCAACTCTTTTTTGGGTCATCTTCAATACTAACTTAATTAACAATTATATAATTAGTATAATTAATTAATATATTAAATCTTATGAGCAGAATACTCCATACAATCAAATAAACATAAAAGCAAGTAGTACATAGTCAATTTCGAACTTTGTAAAGTAGTTTCACACAATGATAGTATCAGGCAGATATATATCAGGCAGATAAAAAACATTTTGTAAAGTACTTAGAATATTAAAGTCAATTATCACAAAATTAAATTTTTAATATTTTAATAGTTCAAAGAATGACAATCTCATAAAAATCGATTTTTATTTAATTTCATAGCCAATAAGTATAAATGTATGAATGAAATGTAACACGGATGTCTTCTGATTATGTCGCACATGGATGTTTTTTAATTGAAATTGTGAGAAAATTGTAAGAAAACTTTCCCTCGGCCTGATAGGCTGACCGCGATCGACTTTTCTGCCGGAAAAACTTTCCCAAATCTCTCTGGCACGCGCGTTCGTGACGTGTTAATAAACTGCTCGAGATACTCCGTTCTCCATTAATGGGATATATCTAAATGTTTATTAGAGCTTCACAGTTTAAAACCGTGTTATATGTGTTTGATATCTTAACGCTTAAACGAAACCGTTCGTCGTCATTGACGGCAGAAATTTGTTGTATAAATTTTCTCGGTATTGTTAAAAAAGTTTTGATTGATAAGATCAATGATAAGAGTATCGTTCTTTTTAGCTGCCTTCTTTTACGCTGGAAACAGCAAAGGTCCAGGCAATAACGGATTCCGAGTACGAGACGAACGCGGAACGTAAGTAAAGCCGATAATATTCTCTCTCTCTCTCTCTCTCTCTCTCTCTCTCTCTCTCTTTCAATTTCCGATAATTTCTGTCAATTAAACGTAATTTATTAAATTATCATTGTAACAGCTTATAATTGTTGAGTGAAACCTTTGTCGATTTTTAAGCGATTGTTCTTTATCGACACATTAATTTTTCCTTCCAACAGCACGAACCTCCTTAAACGGTATCGTAAGAAGGACATCACGCTGACCTTACCAGACGGCAAGACCTTGAACAATATTAAATGGTTTTCGGTCTGGTGCGACGAATTCTCGGTAAGTAACGGACGATCGTGACCTTGAATCGCGCGATATCGGCTATACGTACTTGCTCGTCCACAGGAAACCGGTATCATTTTCTCGAACTACAACTTTCACATTCGTGCGGACTTAACGGCTGCCTGAATCCGCGTATCAAGTGAATGGGAGACGACATAACTTGATGAAACACGCGGTCACCACCGGCTTTACCGTACGCGTCCGGGATTAGATTACAGAATTCTTAATAGAATCTCTATTTAAACTCGAATTTTTTTATCTCTTAGATGAATTACATTTTATTTTGTCATTGAAAGAATCGCAACTTTCCCTTTTCCACATAGCTCTCCAAAAGACATCATAAAAAAACGTCCAGAGAATGTCTTATATTCTAAGGGCATTCTCAAAATTTTCCTCAAATCATAGTTAAGCTCTTGGAAAAGAGAATCAATGTGTTTTGTGATGAGCGGAGGAATCGTTTCCGTTTTAGGTGAACTTTGGCGACGTTAGGATTCCACGAGGCTTCGATTATCCGAAACCACAGAAGCTGAAGGCATTGAGCGGCATACACGGCGTCAGTTCGGAGCCAGTTGTTATCGTGGATGCACAGACTCTTCTCATACCCAGATTTAGTTATGATGGGGAAGCACCTGGTAAGTCTCTCTCTTTTTTTCCGTTAATAACATATAATTTTAGGTCTTGACATTAATGATAAGTTATTGTCGCAACATTTGTGTAATGGTTGATGTTTTATGCAAAATTTTATCGGGAATTCATTATGCGCGAACTCCTCTTTTTGTACAGTTTGTTGGATCCTCGTCACGATGCAAATTTATCTCTTTAGCTTTTCGTGGACCTGTTTAAAAAACACTCATAAATATCACGGATTCACATTACGTAAGGTTCTGCACAATGGAAAAAATATTAGGGGAATATATAAATAAGTAAATATTAAAAATTAAAGAAATAAAAAATTAAGAAGAAATTAAACGTAACACACGATGAATTGTTTAATCTCTATATTTATTCTGCAACATTTAATATTTACTCCTATTTCTACTCTTTAAATTCTTTGAAGTGAAATCTCACTCTAGAAACTGAAAATTGATTCAGCTTGGAAAAGAGTAATTTAATTTTCAGTCTTTAAGAGTGAAATTTTATTTTTTAAAATGAGATTCACTCTAAAAGTTCTAGAGAATAATTAATATTTTATCCATTGTGTAATTAATATTTTATCCAGGGCTTAAAACTTCCATCGAAGATCGGACAAGTGATGAATATAAAATTATTTTGCAGATGCCAAGTTCTGGGTAGGCGCCGGTTCAACCCCTTCGTCACAGGGTATTCGGGTGCCCGATGAGAACGGAAAGGAGCAACCGTTGCATCGTTACGATCGCAAGACAATCGTACTGACGTTGCCAGCTGATCTGACAGTTCATCAGCTTGGTCACTTTGGGGTATGGTGTGAAGCCTTTGCCGTGGACTTCGGCCACGTACAAATCCCCCACAGCTTGAACATACCACCATCCCTCAAGATGCTTGGAGTTTCGCCACAGGTGTGTGTCAAATGTATTTCTTATAGTTAGTATATCTGATTATAGTATATAGAAGGGAGAATGGGACAGTAGAGAATTAACAACAAAGAGAACTTTCAAAATTCAAAAATTATAATATTAAAGTCAAATTAGGTATTAGGAGTTAATGCAAAAATTGATACGTATTATTTTCTTTACACTGAAAAAAAAATTTGCGAAATTTTGAATAAATATTTATTTAGATAATACCATTTGCTTACAGAAAAATAAATATTTATTTGATTTAACAAATGGTACCTAGATTTAATTTTTTTTAATTGAACAAATATTTATTACTGTAAATAAATGATTCCATTGGTACTATCTAAATAAATATTTATTCAAATTCCGTGAAAAAAAAAATTTTTTTTCAATATATATTTAATTTTAATGAAAGTATTTGAATGTTTCGGCCTTTATCAGTACACAATAATAAACTTTGTTTTTAATATTAACTTTTGCAGTAGAAAAGTATTATGATTAATTAACACGTAGCTCATGCACTGTGACGCTTCACTTAGAATCTACATAATGATTACGTAGCGATCCAAAATCAACGGCATTATTTTAATTTCTTTTTTTTTACTTCCAACTATTTTTTTACTACTACTTGACTACAAATAACTCTGACCAAACTGACAGCGTGAGAACGCTATCACTTCGCTCGCTAAAGATATTCGGTATTACTTCTATTTTTAATGACGAACGGCATAATCCTTTAATCTTATGTTTAATTAAAAAACAAGTATATAATCTATATATATCAAATTTATATATATCAAATTTGCGTCTCCTCTACACTTTACCGTTTGACACTTAGATGTTTATGTGAACACGATGTGGAAATTAATTTAAAGAAAATAAGGTGGACACACGAATAGTTTCACTCGAGAAAACGTGACTCTGATTTGCGAGTCAATTTGGCAAATATTTCAAGGTAGCTTCCTCTCCCGCGATTTTCCTATTAAAGCCTTTCATATCAAACTCGCTAAGCGCGAGCTGCATAAGAGGCTTCAGCCTCTTGCAAATCTCTGCTCATAGATAAAAAAACCCTGTCTCTGTCCTTGTGTTGCAGAACGTGCATCGCGGAGGGCAGGGACAGTCGGGAGCATTAACAAGTGCATACGAGATTTCCTCTTTCGCTTCCTCATCGCCTTCTCCTTTCGCTATCTTCCCTTCGTTCGCGAGCTCGCTCTCGCAACAGCATCAACGACCGACGACCTATCGGCCGCTCCTCCGTCGGGACGATCAGGTCCAAGTAGTTCAAGCCGTGGATCCTCTGATACCCACGCAGACGGAGGACCTTCGTCAGGCGCAGTCCCCCGCCTACGCATCCGTCACTGATGTCGCGGGCTATCAGGAACAATTTTATCGCGCGGCCGACGTAGCGTCGCCGACATCGTCCCAGTATCATCCTCAACCGTCGCCGCGATCGCGCACCCGCCTAGCCGAACCGCAACAAAATTCGTACGCGAGGCTCTTGCATTTCCAAGGCGACAGGAGAATCGACTCGTTCGTGCGTTACTAATCGCGTGACATGTTCTCTAAAACTTTTAGAGTGAATCTCATTCCGAAGAGTGAAAATTCTCTCTTACAGAGTGAGAAACTTGAACCACTCTTTTTCGCGACTAGCTCAGTTTTTACTATTTAGAGTGAGATTCCACTCCAAAGAATTTAGAGAAAACCTATCGATCAGACATATCCGATCTCTTACGCCCCGGTCTTTTGTTCTGTGCAAAAAGATGTTCCTCGTTCCTCTCTCGCGCGCCTTTTTGTTAAGACAAAATTCCGATTTTAGAAAACTATGAATTTTCCGGCACTCATCTCGAAGTTTTATCATGTTATTTTAAAGAGCGATATATTTATATATCGTTTTACTGATTACAATTACTATATCACTTTGCTTTGTATAATAGGCGGGTTTTTTTAAATTCATCAATTAATCAATCGCGTTATACGCAAATGCAACTTTATTGCTACGTAAAAACTGTATTTTGCGTATAATGCGAAATTAAATTAAAAAATTCGTTTTATCTCAAGCTATTATTATATGTACTTTTATTATTATATGTACTTTTATTCGTCCTTTCAAATTGTGGTGAAAATTATTACAGCAGTTTCTCGTACATATCCTTCGTAAATGTACACCAAAATTTGAATAACTACAATGTAGAAGAATGAGGAATTTCTTAGATGTCCATTTTTGCTTTAATTAATATCTTATGTGTAAAATTTCTTTTATAAAAACGTACTTTCTGGAGAGCTTCGAATTTTTTTACGTATGTATATACCTACGCGGGTGATATATAACATAACACGTATAATATATATATGTATATATACATACATATACACACATATACGGTTCACGCGCGCATGTGTGTACTATATTTTTGATATTTTTGTACTCATTTTCTATATACACATTATGTATTATACATCAAATAAAAATATTTTTTACAATTCTGAGCTTTGCATACATCCCCAAGCATGATCTCAACAAATAATAATTGCATCTATTAACGTTATTCCACATCTTTAATTACTTGTTGCTCTAAAGAATTATTCTTGCGTGAAAGTTAAACGGAGCGTAAATAAATGAATGTAAAATAAGAGAGAGAGAGAGAGAGAGAGAGAGATGCACAGTATTCATTAAAGTACCGATTAACTTTACAAGAACGACTTACAAAAAAAAGTAGTTTGCAATGTCGGGTAAATTATCGATAAATTTAGTTCCGCTCGAATGCGCATTAACGGATAAAGATTGGACGATGTGATTTCAGTCGAAACTTAACTGCGAGGTTCTCGAGGACAGCTTAGCTTTTGAGGTGCGATGGGCCGTGGCCGGAGATAGCATTGTCATCCAATTGGTTGCGAAGCTAGGTAAATATAGACAGTCACGTTGAAAGAGCCATGACTTCGACAACGAGCGAAGAGATGTTTGAAAAGTACGAAAGAAGCCAAAAGAAAACGTCTATCCTGGCGAAAATTTTTTCAGAATTTTTCATATAATTTTTTAGAATTTCTATATAATTTTTCAGAATTCCTCTATAACTTTTTTACATTTTTTTATACGAATTGGAAACATTTCTCAGAAAATCTACATCTTTTCTTAAAATTTTTCATATATGTTAATTATGAAATATCATAAGATTTTTTGTAAGTATAATTTTTTATGAAATGTTACAAAATTTATCTAAAAAATTTAAAAATACTTTTTAAAAAATTATGGGATGAGAAATTTCAAAATATTTCAGAATTCACTTGTTGAGAAGTTCTGAGAAAAGATGTAAACTTTCCGAATATTTCTGAAAAATGTTCCAATTCATATAAAAATTATGAGAAAAATTTTCACCAGTGTAACGCTAATGATCTCTAACGTGAATCTCTAAAGCTCAAATTGTTACGATAGATGCCGGACAGTATATGGCCTTCGGATTGTCCCCCGATACGGAGAAGAGTATGATGGTCCCTGGAGATGTCACCGTAGCCTGGGTCGACAAACAGACCCTGCAGGGATACGCCATCGATTATTTTCTGAACGCGAAGTCACAGTGCTCCGGACATCATGGTAGCTGCCCAGACAGACGCATACAGGTATTTCCAAGGAACACACAAAAGTCAATGAACTAAATATCAAAACGACTTTTGATTCCTACATCAAATTTTATAACAAAAAGATCATCATTTTGACTTTCCCTTAGTATGTTCCTTGGGTTATAAATAAAAGGTCAAATTCGCTTAAAATTCGTATCAAAAAGATTGAGGTTGAATTTGATTAATCAAAGCAAAATTTACTAAACTTGATTAGTTTTCTTTCTCTAGATTAGTCAATTTCAATTTCAATTCTCAATCTCTAGTTTGATACAGGCATAAAACTTTGACTTATAAGAAACCACTTATAAGATACCACAATTATCTGGAAATAATTTGATTCTCCTTGAAATGTACTATTAAGATACACTATCCATGATTTGTCTCTCATAGCAAAGTGACTCATTCTTCCGCAGGAGAACACGGACTCGGTGCGGTTGTTGAACGCAGCGATGGTGAATGGCTACAGCATCGTCACGTACCAAAGACCGCTGAAGGCCAGTGACGAGTTGGATCTACCGATACTGACGAACGGATCGCAAGCAATAATCTGGGCCATCGGGCCGTTAAACGATCGGCAGGAAGTTAGTTTCCACAGCCACTATCTGAAGACCGATCGATTCATCGAATTTAGCAGACCGCCCGCATGGAATTGTCCCATGCCGGATCAGGAGGTTTCTTATGGTGATGCTAATGAGACAGCAAGCAACAATGAAGTAAGCATTAAAGTAATCAAGCATAATTAACGTGAAACTAAAATAATTATTCGTGATCAATACTTCACTTTCAATGGCACTTTAGTGAAAGTTTAGTGCTGTCGAAATTTTTTTAAATTGCTTTGCTAAGATAAGAACTTATGACTAATATTCTAATTTTATGCGTATCGTAAGACGTACGATTATACATAAATATAAACAAAAATAATTAAATATAATTAAAAATTCTTACAAGTTTTACAGGAATATATTACGAGCCTTACGATTCTGCTTATAATTTAGCAGAGTTGGATAAGTTAATGTTTTTTTTAACTGAATAAAGTTAAAGTTAATGGCTTTACAAAATTAATAAAGTTAAGTTAAAAGTTGAAGGAATAAAAAATTAATTTAATGTAAGTTAAGTCAATATTGAATTAACTTAAGTTGAAAAAAAGTTAATTTTGAAAAAAATTATTTTTTAGACCATAATGTCCTAATTTATCTTAAAATAAAATTAAATAACTACAATATAGATTATTAAGTAAATTAAATTTTTAATTTTTTTATTCATATGTGATATAAGTATATAACATAACGATATAACTATATAAGTTATATAACTTTAAAAAAACAGCCAGCACATAGAGAAGATACAAATGATCAGTGAAGATTAGTGATCACTTGTATCTTCTCTACTTTTTAATAAATCTTACTTTTTGATAAATCTTAAGCCATAAGAAATTGATCAATTACAATCGAATGCGAGAAGAATATTTGACTGTAATTAGTCAATTTCTTATGATATAAGGCTTAAAATACCTATTGTAGATCCGGAGGCTTAGGGTATAAAGCATAACCATATAAACCAATCAGAGGGCTGTATTAGCATCTTAAGAAATTACTTAAGATGATCTTAAAATATGAACAGATTACGAATATATGCCCTTAGTCTTATTATATCTTATTATTTTTCTAAGATATTTAAAAGAGATAAAAAAATTTTTTAACTTAAAAAAAAGTCAAAAAGTTAACGTTTAAAAGTAACTTAATTAAGTTAAAATTTAATGCATTTAAAATTAATTAAGTTAAAAGTTATTAACTTTTTAACTTTTTTTTTAATGTTTTAACTAGTTATTACCCAA
>Ga0157364_1006679_pt1 | contig 11886 bp, 10 predicted proteins | sample AttsexASBM2_FD_111476 | JGI IMG/M metagenome (GOLD analysis project Ga0157364, IMG submission 111476) | Fungus gardens microbial communities from leaf cutter ant in Ribeirão Preto, State of São Paulo, Brazil - Atta sexdens ASBM2 | ecosystem: Host-associated > Fungi > Mycelium > Unclassified ...
ATTTTTATATATGCCTAATAAATATTACATCAAATAATAAAAACATATTACAAAATTGTCGATTAAAATTTACATTATTATATCTTAACTTCGAAATTTATTTTCCATACAGGATTATTATTTTTTATTCCTCTAAATTTTTGCTTCAATAAAAATTCATTATGTAACTTTTTCAACATTTTATGTTTATTTATATTAAAATTATTTGAATTGATTTATTTGTGAAAACTGTAAACAGTATAAAATCATTAACACAAAAGCTTACAGTAATATTGCTACTACATGCTATAACAATATTTCTGGAACATTGCAATGTTGTTGCAATATTACAACATCATCCGTGCTGGATAGATTTAATCTTTGCTGAATGAAACTGCATTGCTTCAAACCGGAACTTTGGAAATGGGGATTCGAAGTTAGATCAACGGATAACTTGTATTGTTAACGTAACCAGTCATACACGCTACGACAAGAAGAATGCCTTTTTCCGTATATGTATGTACATCAGGCGTCGATTGGTTTAAATCACGATATAAGATATAACTCGCGACTCGCTAACGTGCAGCCGCGCACGGTCATCGGCGGCGTTGGCGGTCCGCAAATTACAGACTTCGTTAGAATCCCCGTTATCTCGATGCCTCATCTCGCGCCGCGAGAATTATAAAAACAATTCAGATTTATACCTTACGGCTTATCACGCCGGAGAAAGTTATCTACGTGTGCACGGCACGAGTGCCGACCGAGCGCGCCGTTACTTCGTTCGTTCTTCGTTGCGGAAACGGGGTATCCGATAAATCTCGGCGAAGAATGGTTTTGTTTCCACTAAAGATTACAGACGCTCGATAAAAAGTCATTGTACGGGAGAAAATCGAGGGGGTCCCGATTATCGTGAGAACGAAATTGTGCGCGCATCTCTCCGTAATAGTAGTTACTTTACCCGTCGACGTCCATGATTTCTCATTGAACCGTACATTAAGGATAATGCCGAGAGCGACTGAAATCACGTTGGACGATAGAAAAGTTATGATTCTCTGATCGCAGGAAGTTAATGCGATAATATACGGAAAAGTTCCTTTCTTTTTCCCCATGTTCGCACAATGCTTCTAATTACAATGTTTGCTTTTCTATTTTCATCGTTTTTTTTCCTCGTTAATACATTAAAGTTTACACGATATGAACGTATTTTTTTGGCGTTGTTAATGTGCAAGATAATTGACCTTAAAAAAACATAGGGAATAGAAAAAATATGATGAGAATTTATTTATTAAAGTTATAACGTTAAATTATACTCAATTTAAGGTATTTTTAATCATTAAAAATTATTTAAAAGTTATTTTTAATTTAATTGGAATTAAATAATTTACTAAAATTATGAAATTAACTAAAAAACTGGAATGAAACTCAAAAAATGTTAAATTTGATGTAAATTTAGTTTATTATTTATTAATTTCATTACGTTAATGTATTGTTTAAAATTAAATAATTCAATTTGAAATTAATTGATTTATCTTTTGATACATAGAAGTTAAAAATAACAAAATAGCATTTAACTCAAAATATTGAGTTACTATTGTTCCTTTGATACATACAATTCAAAATAAAATTCTACTATAATTTTGTAATTTTGTATATAGTAGTAAGAAATATTTGAAATATCCATAAATATACAAAATACATATACATGCTGTGTGTAAATATTTATATTTTATATTTTTACAGCCGTCACCTATTATAGAAACATTACCAAACGACGCCACCTGTCCATGAAAAAATTTAAATTTATCATTTATGCATAACATTGTACTGTATAATACATGTATTAAAAATACATGACATATGGAAGTGTAAATAAGATTTTAAATAAATTTAACGCAGACTATAAATTGTCTAAAATAGACCTTTTAACAGCCTTACGCCATAAAGTCATCCGAGTAATTGGTAACCATAAACGGAGTTCTAATTGTCCCTTTGAATCACGACAATTATTATAACTGTATATATATATATGCCTGTATATATATGTCATCGAGTAATACTCGTACATACAAATTGCGCATATGCGTACATGTTTCGAGAGATATTTCGCTGCGGCTTGTTGCATTACTGAGAACTCGCCTGCCGACAAGTGACTTTAATCTGAATCTAACGCGACAGATACTTACGTGTGTCAACTTTTATAAAATGTCGTGTGGCGTCATTCAAACGTTCAACCGAGATATGACATAAGCGTAATAAGCGCGGCCTTAATTCGCTTGGTCAGCATCCGAGTTATGATGAGAGACTTATCTACGCGAGCAAGCACGCAACTTTGAAGTTGATCTCGCGATTCACGTACGGTAAGCAGTGCACGATATGAGGAAGAAATGCAAGAGGAACACACGATGAATAAGAACCACGAGCTAAAGAAAAGATCTAGACTGCGCTCAATCGCGGGCAAGTCGTAACGCGAGTACGTGCATCATGACGCGGTATACATGTATGCGGATACGTGCGCGCGGAATGCGAGTCTGAAATATTATATGCCCTGCAACCGGCAGAACCGGCAGTACTGACAGTACCGCGGTGTGTGGAATAGGAGGTGGATCGGGGATGTGGATGAGGATGAAGGGGACAGCCGGACAGCCCACGCGCCTCAATAACGATCACGATGAGCCCGTTGCCGTGCGCCACTCTAGCCCCGAGCAACGAATACGAAGACAATGGCCGTAAATACTGGATGCGAGATGCTCGTCATCGTACGGAGAAGCGAAGCATAATTCACAATGGATGTATCTCTTTTAAATCGTGCGAAAGCGTAAAAGCTCATCGTGCGCCCGGCCGGCCTGCAGCGTTCGCTGATGCGCTATCACAGAACTGAACTTTGCCCGTTTCACCGGCTGCGCGATCGAACGTGACTTTTCCGCGGGCATACGTGAAGGCGAGGGATATCTCGGATAGACGAGAGATGTGCGACAGGAACGGTCAGAAACCGCGTGGTTTCTGTTCGGACAGAACGCCGTGATTAAATGCCATGTCGATTTCCCTGTAGACAGGCGTTTCTATTCAACATTCGAGAATTTGAATACATTCGTGTCTCCGAAAATGCCGCGCCGGCTTGCGGCTTTAAATTCCTTTGATGGATTTCTCGGATGGATCCATTTCCTTTGACGTAGAGGTACATGACAATTAATACTACATTCTATACGTCGGCTAATTCTTACTTCATTTGCTAGTTTGCAAATGAGATAGGCAACGTAACGAATTTAGATTTTGATAGCATCAATCTAGAGAAACTGACAGGAATAGTGATAAGTAATACTTGATATAATCAAGTTTTCCAATGCATTAACGGTAATGTTATTTAAAATCAGCTATTTAGCGGATGATTATCTTGAAGTTGCCTCGCGCGTAAACTCGTGCAATTGTCCTACTTGTCATAGTCATTAAAATCCCATTAGGAATGCGAATTTTCAGGAATGCACCTGGTTTACGGCGCAAAATTGGAGTAATCAACGTGATTATATTAGTTGTATAATCTACACGACGTTCATTCTCCTTCACCTATTCATGTAATTCGAATGAGTCTGTCAAACAACTCGACGAATCGCGCCGAAAATCGCTCCATTACATTCATTTTTAACTCATTAACGGTTTGGCTTAAGAAAATCTTCGTAGCGCTTGGATACGCTATCTCCTCCTTTCAACACGTTAATAAGGCTGTCGACCACGCGTCTGGTAATCCCGAAGATTAATTACGTTGTGAGTTACGAAGGTCCAGGTTAGCATCCTACAGCCTATTCTAGCTATTCTGCGGTGGCTAACTGCGAAATAATCATACGTTCGAGTACTCTCGCGCGAGTCTCGCATGAACTCGCTTGACGGTCTGAAAGGACGTAAAATTTGACCAGACAGAGCCAGGATACAGACAGCGTATCTACTCTTTTTCTAAGCGCTCCACTGGAATACCGAATCCTACGGCGACGAACACACTACATTACCTGAAACAAAGGAAAGTCGCCACTGAATGTGCGAACGTGAAAAGTGTCTGTCTTCCAGAATACACCGTTTTGTTCCCGGTTTTCGTCGCGTCGTTTCAGCGCTTTCACCCCGCGAATGCAAGACTTCGTGAATAGCATTGTTCGGTTTCCATCCTTCTCGTCTCCTCCCCCCTCTCTCTCACTCTCTTGCTCTCTCTCTCTTTCTCTCTCTCTCTCTCTCTCTCTCTCTCTCTCTCTTTCCTTCATCCGAGCACGTCGGCAGAAATTATAGAAATCTGCAAATGGAATCGCGGAGCCAGTCGAATACGCTTAAACAAACACGCCTACATTGTGCCTAAACGAGTCAAGCCGAGTTTAAATGGATTCCACGTGCTCGCTCGGCTTCGGACTTTCGACATCAATGTATGTATATGTTCGCGCGTATCTTGATGATGCTCGTTTTTTACGCTGGCATGTCGATTCGGCTCGTTCGCATTTCCGTCGTAATAATCCTAACACGACAGACACAGGGCGTTAAATGCATGGTCGCTGCGCTTACGGCGCGTCAAGAGAAAACAAGAAAAAAAAAGAAATTTCATTCATGGTAGACGAGACTGCTAGCCAAACTGCAATTCTAACGCGAGCCCGACAAATGCTCGACTCGGGCTCACAGCGAAACCGTCGAGGCGGTAACGTGTGAGCGAATATCGCGCTCATTCACATCCGTAAAATTGAATAAAACCAACCGCGAGGTGATGAAAGAACATCACTATGGGAAAACCAAGCGTCAGTTTCTCGTCTCTCGGAGCAACGACTCATCATCGCGGACAACATTATTTATTAACGCGTTAAACGCGCCTGGCCTCCAAGCGCGAGATTTTTCACCGTTATCGACGTTCATCACCGGTCCGGGACCGGTCGTGACCGTGGAGCGAGAACAAAGGTGCGCTTTCCGTTATCCGCAAGCGCTGTGGCCCGCCAACGGACGTGATTACGACTTGCGTACGGCTTAAGACATCAACCTATTCTCGAGACTCTCGCAGTCTCGCCTCGCGCTTTATCTCCCAGCTCGAATCCATTCGTCATTCGGGCTGTGGACACAGTTCCGCGGATGCACCGACAAACGATGCCATTAACTCCGCTAAAAATGGCGGTAACCTAAAATTAAGAGGCGACAGTGATTTGCACCTGCAATCGCTGGGTCCTCGTGCGCTCAAAATAAATATACGTCACCTCGCGAAATAAAGTTCACGACTTGTTGACGATGAAATGTTTATTATCTTGAATAGGACTGCCACTTCCCGTAAAATGAACGGACGACGGTTAAGTCATCGTTATTCTCTGTAGCCTGAAGCTCTTGCGTCTCGTAAGAGTCGCGTAATATTGTCCTTGCAAATACAAATAGTAGTTAGTTCGAAGTAATTTAGTCGCGATGTTGTCAGTGCGATTATATACTCGTAAGAAAATACATTACTTATAGTCTTGACCTCTTCGCGCTTCGTAAGTGAGTTTTCTCGCAATTCGTAGACACACGTTTCTTTCTTATGCCAAAAATAATTATAAAACGCTGCGAATCTAAGTGTGTAAAACGTGACTTTAATACGATATGTGTGATTTAAGGTGCGGTCCACTATTAATACTTCAAATGCTCCGAAGCATTTGATTGACCAATCAGAGAATGCTTCAAAGCATTTGTAGCATATATTACACGTATAAATGCGTAAATTCATTTTTGTATACAGTATAATATATTATTTTCACTTAAAAACCTAATTATCCACATATATTAAAGTCGCTTTTTACTTAAATTTGCAGTGTACATTTCTCACGCTTTTCACAAGTAATAAAATTTCTTCTGGCAATAAGAGTAATAAATAGTAACGCAAAACATTCGTGAAGTAGCCCGGCAATGATAATAGGTGTAAATTTCATCTGATTCTGCTAAGAACAATGGAAGATCCCGATGTGATTACGAGAGCTCAGTTGCCGCTTGCATTTCGCGAGTGGCAGAATTGCTGCACAGGAAAACGCGCAAAAAGGCACGACCATGAAAGAGGTGGGAACATTAGGATTTATTTGTATGGTGGCAGTTATGAGCAACTGCACATACCTACCCGCGGCGCGCGTTATTATACCGAAATTTCTGGACCATCGCCAACCTGGAAAAATATGCAAAAGACATGTTCCATCATAATAATCGGGATTATACCGCTCGGCTATTACCAACTGCATACCGATTTCTTATATGTATAGTTAGTTGGTAATGCGGAAGTCTACAGAGTCTCTCTACAGAGAATATGCTAAACTTTTATTTAAAAAAGAAAGGCAGTGAACAGCAATGTTTACCGGTAAGAATGCTTCGCAAAATCCCGCATATAAGCGTTAAACGTATTGAACAAATTCGTAGATGTTGGGAAAAGCTGCCAACATTTGCATTTATCAGATCATAATGGTGTATAGATTAAGATCCGCACAGCTCGCGGTAGAATAGAACTACAGTTTTTAGATGAAAATTACTACACCTGTCTCTAATCTAGTTGTTTAAACAAGTGAATCGTGAAATAAAAAGGATATTGAAGTAAATAGAACAACGCCTAAAAAATCAGACTCCTTGTACCTTTTGAGAAAAAAAAAGTAATAAGTATGATACGATTGGCAAATTATATACGCAACATCATAATTATGTACGTCTAGACATTCCACGTAAATGCTCTGTTTGGTTTACTAATTATAGAACAGGAATAAGTAGCGCTTGCGGCAGTAAGAAAACGAATTAATGTTGCATACCAGAAAACAAGCACTGGAGAAATGAAGGCGCCCGACCCTTTATTTTCTATGGCGTATTCATTTCTGGTACTTTCACGCGCCGAGGCGTGGCATTATTCTGTGGAAAAGCAAAGAAGGCGAAGAGGTTCCGCGAAAGGCAGCGGTAATCACGGAAATGATCATAATTTTAACGATGAGACTCACAGGATCTTGAAATTTCTATGGCAAGAACGACCATTCCGTAGACGAAGAAAGAAGCGACCAACGAGGAGCACTAAAAGGGTGCAGTTCGGGAGGAAGGAAGAAACGAAGGAAGAGAACAATAAAATACCAAGATACAATAGAAGGACAAGGATAAGAAAATGTTGCAACGAAAAATTAATTATATTACGTGGCAACTAATTACAGATTCGCGTTTGAAACGACGAGCCCTCGGAAATGAGGTAGAGTTACAGCAAACAGCGAAATATTCACGTAGGCCGAGTTAATTAATTTGAACGCTTTGAAAAAATTAGCTTATCTCTCATAATTTCTCGTTTTTCCAAGAAAGTGTTTCCCGTTTACCTTAGAATCAATATAAAATACACTATCTTTATCCTCTGGAAGGGATCTGCTTTATTCTGAAAATGACTGAGCATTGAGCAGAAAATTATTAGAAGAATACGTTTGAAGAGAAGAATTATAATTGCATGAGGAGCGCCATGCTGATATTATGATACGGTAGAGTAAATCGGAAATATACAACTAATTGTATTAAGGATGCCACGATGTATCCGCAATGTCGGACGTAATTAGACGAAACGGTGACGCATTAAAAGCGATAATTTGCTGCAAATTGTGCTGCATTGTCAGCGCAAAGCGAGAGCGTTGCACCGGAATTATTTCTATTTCTGCCTTCAACCAAAATCTCGAATGTTAATGCGAATGTAAGATCGAGGATATAGATAACGAGGATGTAGAGAGCGCCGCAAAATTGCGATATTCCGCCATTATTAATCCGTTACGAGGCGGTCACGTCACGTACGGTCATTATGACGAAACCGAAAAGCCGTTACAGTCGTATGATTGGTACAGCGAAATTCGTCGCGGTGAATGACGCCCGGCGTGTCGCCCGGGCGTGATTCGGTAGTACGGTCGAACAAAAATCGTCCGGTTCTTGCAGTGTACATTTATCAAGATCAAAGATTCAAGGGACAAGATGAATTCCTCGGAGGGAACGTGGCCGGTGGGCCCGCCGGACGTCGATGTCTACGGAAGACTAACGACTTTCAGCGAATAACTGCCACCCGGCGTGAACGTGTTTCGCGTATATATACCAATTTCGCGGAAACCATCATGCTTTTAAGTACATATCGATTTTTAATATCAACGTTTTTTGCGATCGTCATCAACCTTTTTTTTTTTCTGTGGAAACCGAATACTGATTAGATTAGATCAAAGGTTGGAAAATGAATAGCCAGGTAATCATCAATCTGGAGGTAAAGTTTAAGAAACTAAATGAGAGAGAACTCGCACGCACGAGTATCATTATCTCCTTTTCCACTTCGCCGAGAAATCTATCAACAATTACGATTCTCACGCTATTCCCTGCGCGACAGACACGATCGGCGACGTCGTGAAGCATAACGGCGCGTATTCCACGCGTCGCTGCTTCCCGACCGAGCACGGAAGTTGTGTCCCATCTTGCATGTGCGCCTGATGCTTTGTTATTCTTATTTTGGCGGACGCTCGTTAGCCACTCAACACGCAACCCAATTTCTTCTCCGCTCTCTCAGCTCTCTCAGCTCACCGACCGCGCGTGCATCCTTTTGCGTTTTAATCCCTTCGGATACATGCACGCGTATACAATTATTTCGCTTTGAGAGACATACGTCTAGATGATTTACAATAAAATTTAAGAAGAAAGAGAGAAAAAGAATTTTCCAGATCTTTTCTGCTAAATCTGATTAGGTTTTTTTGATCCATTATACATATTATATAAATTAACACACTAAACCAAAACTGTACGTAAATGCAATAAAATATTGAATTAGTGAAAATGGGTCCAATGAATACTCATAATGATTTAGGTTATAAAACTATTACTAGAATTTATTGCAAGAATTAACTGCATTTAATTCATTGTAATATAATAACTGGATTTATTAATATAACATCAAATTGAATATTGATTAATGTGTGATCATTCAGTGGAATTGGAATCAAAATTGACTAAAATTTTTTTCAGTACTAATACATATGTCAGTGATGTCCTTTTAATCCTAGAATACTATGGATACATATTTTACATACAAATGAGTGAGGTTATTAAGCGCTAAACTATATTTTCAATAAACTATATTTTCATTATAGAGAATCCAATCCGCCATGCTAAAAACTAGGAAAAACTAGCAAAGACAAGCTTTTAAAATTTCTGTTTTTTATACATCCTCTACGTTTGAATCTTTTATGTTTGTTTCCACCAATGATAATCTTAGTATAACTTTTTTTAGTTTCAAGAATTAGAGAAAGATGAAGAGTAAATTGAACCGAGATTAAATTTAATCTACATTGATGGAAACGGGTGGTAGAAGTGAGTATTAACAGAGAGCGTGATAAGTGATTTCAATTTTTAAGTAGGTTCTTGTATTATTTTATATTTTATTTAAATGTCATGAGGACACACACACACACACACACACACACACACACACACACAGAGAGAGAGAGATTACATCTTCCAACATCTTTAAAAATAGAATTTAATAGTGTGCTAATTCTTTCTTTCCTTTTAAATTAATAATCAGGTTATTTGTGTTTATAGGAGTGTAGAGTACAAAAATTTGTCTTTAAAAACGTAAATTATATAAAAAAACTGATGAATGTTATATTAACTAAAAGTGATCTATTTTTTTTGTACAAAATTTACGTATCAATAGCAATATTATGTATTATTCAATAGCGATAGCATGGGAGGCTATGATTAAACGATGTCCCCTTCATGTGAATCATGCTGAATCATACTATCGCTATCTCTCTCGAGAGCGAGGATAATAGTATCGTATATTACGCTACAGTAATTTCGCGAGCGCGTAAAACCTTTTTACGATATTTTAATCCACTAGATTGACATCGCTTGGAGATTTGTCTCGCTTCCCTACTCGGGTCCATCGCGTTTACCCCCCGTTGGATGGACTCCGGGGACAGTGGTACCACTCGCTCGCAACGCCCCGATGATACCTACGGGGTACCGTTTGGAGGGATCCCGTGGCGCGCAATTGACGATGAAATATGTACACCGTAAAAGTGGCGTCCTTTATCAGCGCGGTGGTGGCTAGTGACTGCGCAGCGCGATCTTCGTTATGCCAAGACTTTAATTTTGTCGCAATTTTAGAAGGGTTATGGCCGGAATTAATTGCCCGGTGCACTTGCGCCGCATGCAAGTGTTGGTGTTATGTCGCGATCTCAAGCCGCATCCATGCTATCCGAATGTACGAAGAACGATGCATGCACATGACTGAAAGCCACAGAGTCGTTCGTATCGGAGTCGTAATCCCGATTCGATTCTGCATCGTTCATGAGTTAGTACATCAACGAATATACACTTATCGCGGGTATACAAAGAAGACAGTGTTCTTTCAGTGAGTGTTGTTCGTTCAGATAGCGTGAATCCGGCTTCATGCCTTGGATGTTCTTAATTAGCACCGCCTGAATTTTTAATTGCGCTGGCAACGTTGAAGAAATATCAAAACGCAGAGCACCGAAAGAGAAAGGAAAAAAGGTGCAGTAGTTTGTGGATATACAATGATTAAATGTATCGCGGAAATTAGCACAGAAAAACACTCTGAGAACGCATCAAGTAGAATTTGAGAAGAGTACCCCATTCAAATTTACTGCTTTGTTCCACTGTCTGACGCGAAGTATAGTATAGCAGCTTGCGTATTCATTAAACCGGTTTTGGATCTTTCCGCAAAATATGTGTAACACATCTGTTGTGCGTTCAATGCGATCTCCTCACCGGTAATTCTCGCCATTCACTCGAAAACAAGCATTCACGGAAGCATCGTTGAATTCTATCATCCTCATTAAATACGAAACTCAAAATACGAGAAAAGCGATTACAAGTTGCTTTCGTACAATAATACAAATATTACGTCCGTAGAAATTGCAAAATGTAAATGAATAACGGATGTCCCAATCGGAATAGATTTCTCTCTTCTTCTTCTTCAGTAATGTACAAGAGTTTCATTTTGTGAATTATTCGGTGCACTCTCCGAAGAAGTTGCGATTCGTAATCGATAATCCGAAGTCGGTCATAGAGTTACGGAGAGAGTCGCGCATTTCTTATGAAAGCATGATGCATGCGTACATTGCATTATGCGGACTCTCGGGATTACAACGAAGAGCCGCATCGTGCCTCCTCCCTGTCCCCGTTTTTCCATCCTATCTATGCGCTATCGTCAACGATTCTCTCAATGTTTCGAGAGCACTAGCCCGAGAAGAGACTGGCGCGAGCGCGTTGCGGCGCTCGTCCCCAGGTCGTTCCGTTTATCTCGAGCACTGTCGTTTCACGATGAATAAACAGCAGTCGGGTTTCTTCGAAACAATTTAATCTACATAAGCTAACAGCTACCTGTCTCTATTCGCATCGCCGGTGGGGAGATTCAAGCTATTCGACGGAACGTACCGGGTGCAAAACGGTGTAGTTCCTTGGTCACGCTAGTGTACTCTCGAGATCAGTATTCGTTCTCTCGCGAGTACCATGGGTCGGAAAATCAATCCGAAGAGAACAGAGATGACGGAAGGAACGTGGAGGAAAAGGAATGGGAAGAAGAAGATACTAGTGAAGGAGGACGAAAGTAATAGGTGAGAGGTGAGAAGGAGGATGGTCGGTCGATGACTTCAAGAATCTACGGTGCCACAAATAAGAGATAAAGCTGGCCTGACACCTCGTATCTACGATCTGGTCTTCGTATCAGTAGTGCTCAGAGGAGTGGGGGATAAGAGACGTATAGAACCTCCTACAGGAGAATCCACCATAGATTGAATTATCGTTCCGATCGATTCCGAATTTAGCTTGCCGCTTCTCGGCTCCGTTGTCTCCGTCCGGATCGAAATGGATGATGCGACGAGGAGAAGGTTACGCAATTAACCCCGAAGGTTTATTAACGGCGACGCGCGCGCA
>Ga0157364_1006680_pt1 | contig 11885 bp, 3 predicted proteins | sample AttsexASBM2_FD_111476 | JGI IMG/M metagenome (GOLD analysis project Ga0157364, IMG submission 111476) | Fungus gardens microbial communities from leaf cutter ant in Ribeirão Preto, State of São Paulo, Brazil - Atta sexdens ASBM2 | ecosystem: Host-associated > Fungi > Mycelium > Unclassified ...
AAAAAAAAAACAAAATTACTTTCAAATCAAAATTACTTTCAAATCAAAATTACTTTCAAATATATCTAGCTAATTTTTTGATATTTCAAAAAAATCGTTCTTTCCTTATAAAGATTTAGCTAGATACGCATCAGATACTTTTGTTGGACTATTAAAATAATTATATAAGACATTCAAACTGATTGCTAGAATATAAAAATTATTTACAGAATTAATCATCATACTTGAGTTTTCTAACTAATTATTTTGATGTTGATAAAAATAATTAAATTATTTTTAGATCAGTGTATTTAGTTAAATTTTTAAATATTTCATTAATATTTTAAATATTTTAGAAAAATTCTTTTCGTAAGAAAAAGTATAACACAGCAATGTAATATAGATCTAACGGCATTTCGAGTTCTTTAACATATACTATACTATTCAAGTTTTTGAAATATTGCCTTTTATCAACTTTTACTTACTTTCGCAATACCTTTCCGAATAATACAAATCTTTTTCCCGTGGTTGATTTTCTTTATATTACTATGCATTACTATGCTACAGCTCGCGGTAGAATAAAATTTTAAGAGCGAAGTCCATTCGCTGAGGGAGTTCCGGATCGATGGACGCGAGTTTAACTTCGTTCAATGCAGCTATTGGTGGAACAGAAAGAGAGAAAACGAGATCCGCGTGATGGCGACCGTCTCTGAATTTCGATTGCTGCACTTTCGTCCGTCGCGAGTGTCGCATGCAATGTGATATCGTTTAACACGTTTCCCATTTGTTGTATTCGCGCTTGTGCGTATTCGCATGGAGAACTGCGGAATCACGCAAGCGTAGAATTTCGCCCGCAGAGTTCCCAAGGATAATTTCACGTGCCAATAAATCGCCAATGACGGACCGTATCGAAATAACGCTGAGTGAAACAATCCGTGGGAATATGTGAAACTTTCATTCCGATACCTTTATAGCGAGTACTCAAGCAACATTGCAAGAGAACGAACCACGTCCAGTGTTGCAGTTTAGGCTGTACCGCGATGTAACGCTTTCAGAGAATTTATAGAATTCGTGAATATCAAGTAGTTGAAATATATATTAATACTGAAAATATTTTAAGCATTTACATTACATTAACTAGTTTCAGTAAAAAGAAATTAGGAAATACCATGTCGAAAATATTTAACAAGAATAACAGAAATAAAAATCACACAAATTTTCTATTCGTTTTTTACATATTAAGTATTATTAAAAAAAAAAATAAAAATTGTTTGGAAGAAAAAAAAATTAATAAAAAGATAGTATAATTATTTACTTTTTAATCTGCTATATTGTAAAATATTGTGATTCGTGAAAATAAATTTTAAAATTTATATAAAATATAAAAAAATGTTTATACTTAAAAGTTTTAAAATTTCAAATTTGAACATTTTACTTTTTCAAAAGAATTTTGACAATAATACTTTCAAAAGTTCATAAGTCTACATAAGTCTACATTTCTCTGTCTAAATGTAATAAACTATCAAACGCGAAATTAATTAAAGTACTCTTTCATATGGCAATAAGAATGCTTCCTTTAACGTTCACTTTGAGTTATTTTAAAGCAAAATTGATTTCACGTCGAGGTATTTCGACGTGAACGGATATTGATGTTGGATTATATGAAAGCTAACTCACATTGATCGGCTTACTATCGAAAAGAATTGGCATTACACGGTTGAGAGGTTTTAACTCCAATATATGAGTTCTTTAAATCGCGGTATCGCAATCGTTAAATCAGATAGTTTCATATGAATATTTTTCCTATTTCTGCAGAAATATCAATATTTATAAAGAATTTTATGTCTTTTCGAGCATATTCGCAATAATATTCCAATAATTAATTGTAAGAATTTACTCTGAAAGTTTTATTAGAAAAGAAATTTTTTATTTATAAATATGGGCGCCGCGCGAAATTTTCTATTTATAAATATGTACGTCATGCGATATTAAAATGTTATGCCTATTATATTCAGCTTTAAATAACTTTTATTACGATGGCAAAAACATATTGTGAAATATTATTACATTCATTTTTCATTTATGGTAGAATTCTTCTTTACATTTTTTGCTGAATACAGCGAAATTATTTTCGACATTAAATTTGTCGTTGGCTGTATTCACTTTAACTGATAACTTTTTATTTATACGACAAATGTGATGGACGATAAAGTAATGATTGAATAAAAGAATGAATTGCTTGAATAAAATGCTTTAACACACGCTGTTCGATTTAATTAAAAAGTAATTACAGTCGGAAGGGGGTTTGTTTAGAATTTACATGTATATTTTACCATTCTCTATAATTTTGTTCTTTTCTATGAAATATTGTGATTGCGGTAATCATAATTACGCGATATATTCTCTTTCGAGACCGATAGCGCATCATGTTTCAATATTATTGAAATTACATTTTCAATCCAATCATTCATGATTGATAACGATGAAATTAGAAAATTCTCGTAATTAACCTTCCAGAAAAGGCAAAAAAATCATTTATACAGCAAATTAATATCATGATATAATTATGAAACGATCAAAGCATCATAAACCGATAATCACCGCGAAAATAATCGTTTACTGGATAAACGTGTCATACTTTTGATAAAAGAACAATCACTTTTATCAAATGCACTGAATCTTTCTACGTTGCTTTGCGAAAGAACGTGTCTATTATTAAACTTTTCGCTTCATTACTCGATGACAATAAGTCATTAATTTTGTTGGAGAACTTCTAATAAGCATCAGTGACTAATTATCATTGAAATAACATTTTCTTTCACTTTTCAAAATTTTACTATTTCATTTTTTATATGTTTGTAATTTGTTATTATTAATGTTTTAATTTTAAGCCTTTTTTATACTCTTGGTAATCACATTTATATAATGCACAGATATAATGCACAAACACAAATATAATTCTTTAAATTACAAAATACAAATAAATGGACGAATAAAATATCCGATAACAGTAAATAATATAATAAAATACGTATATTTGTATAAGTTCTATAAGTTACTGCAAAACGAACTTTTAATCCATTTTTCATGTAATCGACAAATTGCATTTTACACACATTTCTGTCACGCAAAAAATCCAGTTAATGGAAAAATTTTTATCGTGCAATGAAAACTTTATACATATTTTCGTTTCTATTTATTTTTTCATTCCTTTTAGTTTTCAGTTATTTTCTTCAATTTTTAGTTAAAATATGTACATATATGTATGTTTTAAAAGGGCAAGAAACTTAAATAATTATTAAATTAATATTATAATTCTTTAGATTTGATAACTTTAAAAATGAAATTTTTCTGTATAAATGATTTTTTTACATTACACAACAGCATATAATAATTATTATAACTTTATACAAATTGATACATTTCACTCGCGAATGTACAAAATATGTATTTTGAAAATGTTACGTCCTTTGAATAAAGATTCCAATCTTGCAGTTTCTAACTGTGGTCGGACATATACATAGCACTTCGCCAATGGTCCATGGAATAATATTGGAGCACAGAGACAAGTCCCTAGCAAACATACATACCCTAACTTTTATCGAACACGATAACGTCCATGTTGCGCGCTTCTCCATAAAACCGAGTGCAACCACAACAAAATAAAATAACGTGTATACGAGCGCAAGCTTTACTCATCAATTTCTACATTTTATGCTGGAATTCCCAGAGAAGCACAGAACACCCGCGACTAATTACGTTCCATGTTGTTCGCTCTTACAATGGAGATTAACGCGAAAGCCTTGAGTTGAGATAATTTATCCATCAAAATTGTTGCGTACGAAAAATTGCGAAATTCTTTCTCGTATGCTCAACATCATTTTTCATATATTACTGAGAGAAAATCTTTTGTGAAATTTTACTAAAATCTTCACGAAAAAAATGTCTAAATTTTTTAAAATTATATAGCTTTTACAAATGTTGAAAATTTGATTGTAATAGAATTTTTATAAATTTTACTATTTAACAAAGAATACGTGTACAAAAAAATTTTTGCACAAAATGGAAATTTAATAGCAGAAATATAGCACTGTAAAATGAATTTTTGTCTTTAAAATTTCTCGACTTTATTGAAATAAAATTATGAAGTTTCTCATTAGGAATATAATGAGGAATCTAATTCTCATTTCTCTTAAGTAGATAAAATCGTTATTTTTCGCACTAGCTTTTGTGTAAATATAAGAAACGAAGAAATGTCCCATGCATTACATATGTCATACTTTAATGTGTTAGTTTTTCGCATGACGTAATATCATACTGAATTTGCTATTTAATTTCAAGGCGTTTTGATATGAGCATTTTTCAATCAACGTTAATTACATTGTACAATCGAAATGGGCAAAACTGATTTGACTGAATTGATAGCCACCAAACGAAACGTTAAAAAAAAAGGATGTTTCGCAAAAGTTTCCATGACAATACGCTCTGTAGGCGCGAACATAGAACTCGGTCAACGATTCCCTGTAATCTAGGATGAATGTGTAAAACGGTGCAACCAGTGGTATTCTGACACCTCTTTGTCCCTCTCGCGATACGCCATGCATGCGGTTACAATGGAGGATCGACTATCGACTTACAGTTTGCACAGCACCCACGTGGGTCTCTCGTTCCACAATTTGCGCACGTTACGCTAGTGAATCGTAATGTTCAAGTAGAGTTTATTTTCTACAGTTAGCATTAAAGAACGATTAAGTTTCCCTTCAATCGTCATAGTAGATATTTCGATATAAATTCGCATTTAATTGATGTTTGAAATAATATGTATGTTTGAAACAAAAAGATATTCCCGAAGAAACACAAAGAACCAATTATTAAACAAAATTATCAGAATAATGATACTTTATACGCTACAATAGTTGCGCGACATTTACTCTAATTTACTACTCGGTATAATAGACACGTATTTTTATCAAAATATAAATTTTAATTTTAATAAGACCTGTAACATTACATAAATCTTTGTGAAATTACTTAATGAGAATTTAAACGCATCTAAAATAAAGTAATTAAATTAATATGATATTATTTCGACATTCAATATAACAACGAAAATTGCTTTTTCTAAAGGAAATTTTGATTATCAGCAAAAAATGTCTCCCTTTATTTTCTCCGAAATCCATTATTTTTCTATGCTTATAATATATTAAAAATGACGCTCCAATCTTTCTGGAAGCCCAAAATTTAATCAATTTTATGAACTATACTAAAATGAGATTCCAGACTTTATTACAATATCGATTAGAATATTTCAGATCAAGTTGGTAATCATAAAACTTTACATTTAATGCATGATTTATATGTAATATCAGTTTTAATAAAAGTAAAACGAGATCTCACCAACATTTCCGCGATTCAATTCTTACATCGTAATTGATAAAAATAAATTTCTCTTAAGTTCGCGGAGACAAAATTCTTTTTCTGCTGATTTATCGTTCAATTTCAAATGGAATAATAACGTTATCGAAAGTACTTTTCAATGCTTCTAAAATTATTTCTTATTTTTGTAAAAATGAATAATAATAACGAGAGAAAACTGTTTTCTGCTGTTGAAAACTGTTTACTACTGTTCTCATTATTTAACTCTTCAACTCTTCAATAAAATTATAGTGAATACTTTTAAGAACTTAATTAAAATTTTTCTCTTTCTCTTCATAAAAATGAATTTATAAAGCTTCAATGATATGTAAAATTCGAGTTGCAATAGTTCCAGCAAAATGTCAACGAGAAGTCAATTCAGAAGTCAATTTATATCCCATTAAATGGGATATAAATGTTACTTTAGAAATAATGAGAAGTGAATAAATAAGCATTCGTTAACGCAAAATAATCGTGCACAGTCTATGACATCAAATTACTTCTTGTACAATGACATTCTTAATATGATAGTACAATTTGCATATTCAAAAACACGTCGACGTTGTTCATGTATAGTGACGCTCGAATTGCGTTAGTTTCCAATTAAACTCCTCTTCCATTATTAATATCAGTAACTATAAACTTGTCATACGAGTATTATTGAATTTCAACGCTAACTTGTTGACGGTTTCAGAACATGACGTAATACCTTAGCTCCTGCTTATTCCCGTTGTTACTTTAATGATGAAAATTCAAGAAGTTTTGTGACATGATGTTTTAAAATAATTATATTAAAATAAAAAAAAATATTATAGAGAGAATTCTGAAAACATTTATTTAATTAAAATAAAACTTATATTAATAAAATTAACTAAGTTCTCATATTTATCTTATATCAACTGGCTGATAATGGAATTATTAAAATTAATCATAATAATAAAATTTTTTTACATTATATAAATAATGTACTAAAACTTGTAATAAAATTTTTAATTTATAAAATCAAATATTATTAACAAAATTTGATAATAGTTAAAAAAAGAAATTTTCATTAAATATTTACGATATAAAAATATTTATATAAAAATAAATTAAATGCATTGCTACATTATTAGCTAAGAAGTATACCAAACAAAATTTTACGCTTAATTATGTTTCACAGCCGCAGCCGCAGCGAAATTTTCTCGGTAGTGTTAACATAATGCATTCTTGTATCTATTTTCTTAGCCATTTTAGCAACCGAGTTTCCATCAAAAAATAATATTATTATAGTCTACCGTTTTTGTTTATACATATAACATTATGGTGTTGAAAGCATCGCGAATATACTGCACAATTTCTATTAAATATTATTCCACACACATTCTTGTGTATTTTAGCTATTTAAATTGCACACAATAGACATAAAATATTTTAATTAAAGATATAAGGAGAAAATTTATTTTTCACAGGGACATATATTAAACCTTTCTCATCAATAGATATTTACTTTGAATCACAATTAAGATTACCAATATCGATAATTAAAAAGCTTCACTGAGATTAAAATGTCGTAACCTGTTTTCATTATGTAGCCATGGATTATTTTCGCTAAGAACTAATTTGAAACTTCATTATTGTGATAATTGGTACTAAATTCAATAAACTTCAATATTCCATTCTTATTTTGTGGCCGCGCGCGTATTACAGTATTTCGTGCCCGCTTTACATAGAGAGGCGAACGAATGATTTCATAATCGGTATGAAACGCATCGGAACGCAATTTTCTAATCGACTGGCACACCTGGTAATATGCGAACCAAGCACACATTGGTCTGAAAGGCTCCTGTAAATGCAGTCAGACGTTAATAGTAACCGCTATGTATGTACAGCAGTATATATCACAATGACAATTAATAACGGTAATTGGACGAGGACCATTAAGTCGCTGTGTCCCGAACTACGTTCTACGTGCTCTATGCATGGCAAAGTGCATTTGACAGCAGAGAGAGAGAGAGAGAGAGAGAGAGAGAGAGAGAGAGCTGCAGCATTTCGTGTTGCACAATTCGTATTTGATATCGCTCCATATGCACATCGGTATTTTCTGAAGTGCATCCTGCAATAAATGAAACCAGTCTCTTTTAGCACGAAATATCGATATCGACTCTTCGGTTTTCTGACTTAACGGCGCGCGATTTTTCCGGTTATTTTTTTGCAATGTCTTCTTTCACAATTTCTCTCTCTCTCTCTCTCTCTCTCTCTCTCTCGCTTGCTCACTCTCTTTCTTTTCTCTCTTCTCTTCTTTGCGTGCAAGCCTCTACATGGTGTTCGATTAAATGTGCGGATACGTATGCGGATTTTCCGGATCGCCCAGCAAAGAGTAACGACGCGTCTCTCCCTTCGCCGAGATAAACCAATGAGATCGCGACTATTAGCTCTGCTATCACCAATAATTTCCCGTCGCATATTCGTTTATCTGAGCGAAAGGCTGAAAGAAAGAAACAAGGAAAAAATAAAGAGAAAAAACACACTTTCAACCAGCGAAAATTCAACAAGCGTATAATATCGAGGAGATCGCATTTTTCCTTGTTTCTGATGCACTTCGAGATGTGATATTACATGCACATTTCAGTTCTTCGGATTGAACGAATCCATCGCGAGTTAATTAACCGCATTATTCTTCGGTGTGTCGTGTTTACTCTATTTCGGATTGAATTATACCAAAAAGCGTCGCGAAAATATATATTTGCAATTTCAGTAACGTTGACGATCCCGCTTCAGTAACGATGTGCATCCCTTCATTCCGTTTCAACCGTCATGTTATAAAGAGCCGTAATATCTTTTCGATTGATTTTAGTATCGATAAAATTACTTTCATTCGGTACTGCAATTTACCGCCGTGCTTGATCGAACAAGCGTAATAATTATGGTATACGCAAACATTAAGCTACCGCACAAACATCCATTAATAACTTATAAAATAATGATCAAATGCATATACATTTGCAATAATTTAATTTCAGTGATATTTAATAAACATCTATTTTCGTATATTCCGAATATTTTCTCTCTAAATTATTTGGAGTGAATCTCATTCCAAAAGAGTGAAATCTTACTGTTGCAAAAATTTTTTTCAAGAATGAACATTATACATTATGTATTATTATATATATGCATATATAAAGAATAAGAATGATAATAGAATTATCTCTAGTGTGATAATTTATTGTTAGATAAACTTTTTTCATAAATATTTAGCCACTAGTTGCATTAATTGATGATGCACCTTCGTGCTATGCATTTAATGTTAATGTGGTTTCTCATTTGCAAGTTTTATTTGTCCAATTAGCTGGGGTTGTCTGTGTCTCGCAAGAGACGCGCGCGTTAATTTGTAAATTAGATTTCCCTATCCTTTTCTCTCACGCTCATAAAATTATGGTAAAATCGAAGCAACCGTATGTCTTTTAAATGTAAAAATCTTTAAAATAATACTTTATAATAATGCACATTCTAAGTAAAAATATGTCAGCTATTTTTATTATTTTTTAAAAATATATATTGCAATTATAATTATATCGATATATTTTCTAAAATTCATCTTCTCGCAAAAACGCTGATTTATAAAGATTTATTTATTTTATTTATGTCTAGGCATCGCTCATTTGCTACAACAACATAACTCAAAAAGCAAAGTTTTTTCCGGAAAAAATAAGTTTCAATGTTTTGAATCATTAAAATATTGTAATATTAATTTTAAAATACAATTTTGGTATAACAGCTGATTATAGAGAAATAAGTATATTTTTTATTATTTTTTCGTTCTTTTCCTGCAAACATTATATAGTGAAAATTTATGTCGCTGTTGTAGCAAATAAACAATATATATTCAAGATAAATTAGACATAATTCAAAATTTTGCTCTCGACGAACACACGTTCTCAATCGTATTGCGCGACGCCAATTCACAACTGCTGAGATTATTTTTGCCGTTATTAATTATTTCCGAAGTACAAGAAAGTTTCGCAGCGCTCGTTTATCTTGCGGAGCTATCCCGCTTATTCCGCGTAAAACGGAAGCTGTCGTTCGAGGAAGCGTTGTAAATCTTAGATATTAACGGAAAGGAATACATGGTCAACACGAATATCATGAGTATTCTGCGATTCCTTGAACGAAACACCACTCTTTCTGCAAATTATCTTGTCATGTAATGGATTTGGAAGACGAAAGAAGCTATCTCTGCTACAGAAGGTCATGTATTCCTGCCACGTTTTTCTCTTAAGTAGATTTTTAACGTCATTCGCAGGAGGATGCGATGATGACGAGATGCACGACGATGGAAAGTAAAATGGTTTCTTATAAAAGCACGGCAGGAAATAAGCGATATTTTCTTGAATCGCTATTAACGAAGTACGTAAAGTCATATCAAGCTGCTGTACGGAAGTTAAACGTCAAACAGATGTAAACTGCTTCCGATAAATTTAGCGATGGCAGTGTTCAATTCGTGAATTTAATCACGAATAATTATGATAGAGTGAAAAAATTAGATCGATAGAATAAATCAAATAATATAAAAAATTCTACTTTCGATCGAAGCGGATCTTGATATTTAATAACATTCATATGCAAATTTGCAAATACATTTTTTAGTTCCATAAATTGCGCTTTGATTCGGTTTATTAAAAAATGCAATAATTGAAGCTGGAAATAACAGCACAAATTACATTGATCAATTTAATAATGATGTTTATAAGCAATTTAAAACATTGCAAAGAATTTTAATTTTACTTATTAAGCATCGCTTCGGTCAAAAATAGGAGATTCTTTCTATTATTTAATCATAAAGTTATTCGGTTACGCGTATATTTGTTATTATAATCCAACTTAAATTGCTCAATTAAATGACAATTATAAATATGAATTTCTACATTTTAATTTTGAAATTGAAATGAATAAAAATATTTAATTAAAAAGCATTTCTTAATTAAAGCTTTTATTTTTTTAATATAATAGATAATAAAGTAAATGTAAGATAATATATTAATAAAAAAATATTTTAAAGTAATATAATAATGCACTAAAAATTTTTTTAATGCATTATTATATTAAATTTTAATATACATTTGATAAAATGATACTAACTGAATATTTATTAAATGTAAATATATAATATTTATTTAGTACAACTATTAATTTAACTTAAATATTATTTTTTTATTTAATAAATATTTATTTACTATAAGTAAATGTTGAGTTGATATCAATAAAATAAATATTTCTCAAAATTTAGTTTCAATATAGTAAAAACATGGTTGCAAAAATTATCGGAACAATTCTTCTTATCAACTTCGTTAATTCATTTATTTGTTTCATTTACTTAATTTTGTCGAACGTTCGGATTATAAATCAATGTCAGGTATCGGAAGTCGGAGACCGACACGACGTTTCGATTCAGAGGTTAATTCATGACGACGCGCTGACGGGATATGTAAAGTGCGCGCCAAAGCGCAATTCCTATAGTGCGACAACGTTCAATCATCGCCAAAGCCAAACAAACCGGACAGTTAATCACGCAAATATAACTGTATTTACTCACCAGCCGATCCATCGTCCAACGGTCATTTTTTCCACCTTGTTCATTGCGTCTTCTAGTTGTACCACAAGTCGAGGGGGGAAAAACGTTACTTGCTGGATTTGCACTCTCGAATTAACGACCGCCCGCAAATCTCCCGACACTTCTGATATGCCTGCCTCGTATTTTGCATGAGATCGAATGTAATGCGACGCGAAAAGACGAATCGTTGCATCGTGCGACTTGCGTCGCCTCGTAAGAGATTAGGCACTCGAGATATTCGAACGACGCGCTGTCAACTTCACTTCGCTATGGCAGCATGACGTCACGCTTCAGTGGCACGCAAACCGCGGATCGCGAGGGCGCGAATCGGAGATCTATTCGCATCTAAATATGAATTCAATTATTACACAGAGAACGTTGGCTGTATTCTTTTTAAGCGACAGAATCGATAGAAATCGTTTTTTTCTCGCTTTATTATTTATTGAATGCCGAAATAGATATAGAGATGTTTGTGTGAGTTCCAGCAAGAGACAAAAATGTAACATGGTGTTATGATACAAGTTTGTTTACCAACGCTAAACAAATATAAGATGATCACTGTGTTAATTGTCTCTTGCTATATCTTGTCTCTTACTTGAGGCACTTGTGTCTCCTGTCGCCTTGTGTCGCCTGAAGGAAAGCAACCATTATCTTAAATACAATGACCAAGTTCAGCAAGGTATTTATTTTGCAATTGTTGGAAATGTTCTTCGCGTTCATTGGACTATACTTTCTAGTCTATAGTTTCTAGAGGAATAGTTTATTTTAGGAAAGAAAACCAAGTTGCGAAATAAAGGTACTATTCGTCTCGAAAATCCGTTTCGTCACTCGGCAAACAATGCGAAACGGATGAGCGAAGGTCTCGCCGAATGGACGTAATTCAGAACGGCGCGATGCAGTG
>Ga0157364_1006681_pt1 | contig 11884 bp, 7 predicted proteins | sample AttsexASBM2_FD_111476 | JGI IMG/M metagenome (GOLD analysis project Ga0157364, IMG submission 111476) | Fungus gardens microbial communities from leaf cutter ant in Ribeirão Preto, State of São Paulo, Brazil - Atta sexdens ASBM2 | ecosystem: Host-associated > Fungi > Mycelium > Unclassified ...
GTGTGTGTGTGTGTGTGTGTGTGTGTGTGTGTGGGTGTGTGTGGGTGTGTGTGTGTGTGTGTGTGTGTGTGTGTGTGTGTGTGTGTGTGTGTGTGTGTGTGTGAGATACTCGAAATTGAAGTTTGTAAATAGTGATCATAAAGTTGATGTCGATAAATAATTAACTGTTACATTGCTTACCTCAGCTGCCATAAAAGCAAAAGTATTGAAAGATATGAAAAAGAAAGCTGCAGCGATGCAGAATAAAAGCATGAAGGAAGATAGCACAAGTATTGCCGCCAATAATACGAGAAGTCGCGCATGACTCCATCCTGGCGTGGTGGGTGAAAAGGACAGCTAAAATATAAAAATTATACATTATAATGTATACACTTCTTGAGACATAGTATAATGGTACTTGATTAAAATCATTATAAAATATGACAAAAAAACATTCCAGAATCGAATGTGCTTTTATTTTAAATTAATATAAATCTATATAGCACGCAAAGTCATATAAAAGATATTTCTATTATATTTTCAAGGTTAATTGCCTTTGTGACATGTCTTATATTTCTTCATTATACTCACATATTCAAATCGATCTTTACAAAGTTGGCTAAGAAGACTCAGGAAGCCAAGCGCCAAAAACCATACACACCAGAGTACAATTTCGTCCATGTATTGTACATTCAAAACTCCAAAAACGAAGATAAACTTGTAAAAAAGGAAATTCCAGAACTTGTCTTTCAAATGATGGTTCTCTGAGGCACGTAGTTCGCCAAATACAAGCTTTTGGATGGTTTTGCCAAGGAGAATCAACATGCAGTTAGCCATGTTGACTAAAGTCTGTAAATCATAAAACAAATTATAAGAGTATAATTAATAACATTATTAAGTGAAAAATATAAAATAATTTTAGATATGCATATAGTTGAAATTTTTTAAGAGAGAAAAATTTATTAATTTTAGGAGAAATAAAAATGTATTAATTAAAATATAAATTATAAATCTGATTCAATGCTTCTTTTTTAACACTGATAATTAAACTAAATTTTTATATTAAAATAAAAAAATAAATTATACATTTTTTATTGCTCAATTTATTTTTTATATCTTGTATCAAAAATAATATGAATAGATGTTTTCTAACACGCGCATTCTAAATAGATGGCAGATAGTTTAAATAAATGTTGCCTAATCGTTGCCAAATGATAGAAAGGCCATCTAATTTTAGGCTCAAACTTTTCTCCGTTTCAATGTCTCGCCAACAAAATTTTGAAATACACTGCAGTTATTCGAAGTGTTCGTTAGAAAATTTTGATATACACATCGAAATGGAAATTTTTTTTCCTTATCATACACACACACACACACACACACACACACACACACACACACACACACACACACACAGAGAATAGGAAAACATTTGAATCTTCAATAATGTCATTTTATTGATAAAACGAAATAATTTCTTAAATCTACAAAATAATTAATTGCAATAGTAGAAAATGATAATGATGATTTGGTGTATAACGTCACCCATCTTGAATATCTTTATTGCCTCGTAAAGATAATTTGACACTTAAGCGATAAATATAATTAAAGAACGTTTTACAATAATTTACAGAACATAACAATTTTTCGCTTGTTGATAATTGCTAAACTTGAAATAATTTTATAACAAATATAAATAATGATCGAAATTTCAATCTTAAAAGATAATAATCTAAAAAAAGAGATGTAGCTCTTTTTCTATATTATATTATACAAATTAATGTATTTAACCGCAGATAAATCATAGTGTGAATCTAACGCAACGCAAAAATCAATTTGGAATATTTATTCGAAAGAAACAATCGTCAAACAAATCATGTGATAGCTGCATAATTTGTCTGACAATTATATATGACAATTATAATGAAACATGTAATGACATAAGAGAGGAAGACAGCGCGTTCTGCTACCGACTGTCACGAATGTTAATTTCCTGCTTTAAAAAAAAAGTATATTCTTCAAGTGTGGCATAAACGGGATTGTTTATAATCTATTTGATTTGATCGCGATCGAAAATTTATTACGTTAAATTATTATAAATAATCCATAAAACACATCTTGGTCCAATTTATCAATTTGATCATCTTATCAATTTGTTATCATTATTTTTTTCTCGCGTTAGCTCGCTTGATAAGACAGATGATCATTAGTTATTATATACAGATAGAAGACAAGAAGACAATGCAAACTATAATTTGAAAATTACTTTAGCTAATTATAAAAGGCAATAGATTATGTAAAGAATAAAACTTTACAATGCCATCTACTCTTCGAAGTTTCTAATACTAAGTTTTTCAAAAGTGCAACGATATGATATAATATCGAAAGAAAATTAAAAAATGCGTAAAGCTTATGTATTAGGATTTATTATACTCTTAATCAGACTTATTAATTTTATATTCATTTATTTGGAATAAACATACCCAAACACAGACAGGTTCCATTACCATACATTCCAAGAGTTCTTTAAAGTGCGTGCCAAGACTTCTCGGATCAGTCGGATCGAGAATGTCGTCTCCAGAATGGATTCCAACATCGACATGCGTATGATTCGTTTTCCAAGCAGGATCCTTGATTATTTGAGTGGCATAGTATATAGAAAAGGAAAGTATGGTGACGCTTATGGCGGCATACACTCGAAGATTTGGAAATGGTAACCGCTCCAAAAATTCCATCGGCATGATTGGAAGAATTTCGAAATTTCCACTTGTGTGTTAAAACACTTGTTAAATCTGTAATCAAATTTTAGTCACAGCTCATAGCTAAAAACTTATTTTCTTTGCAATCAAGTTACAAGTTTTAACAGATCCTCCTAATCTTTCAAATCTTATATATAATCTAAAAAAGGAACCAAACAAAAAAAGTAATAAAATCTACATTAAAAAAATAATGTCGTTCTATCAAATTTAATAATCTCGACAAACACATGACATTTTCAATAAACGCATATTTATTTATATGAGATTTGCGTAAAATCATTTATCGCATCGTTTATATTGACAAAATACTGTAATATTAGAATGAAGCTATATATATTTATAACGATGATGATTTTCAAAAAGTTTCGAGAAATAAAACTGCAGGTGCGTTTGGTAACGTTTAAAAAAGTAAGTGAGGCATAATCTCGAGGTAAAACAATACGGCGATCATGTGACTCAACGCATATCTATCGCGCTGCATAGTTGCACGATATCGAATGCGACAAATCCACGTCGCGTTGATCGCTTCGGCTCTGCATCACACTCCGTATATCGCCACGTATATATACGTATAATGCGCGTCGCATACGGCATACGCCAGCCGTGCTTACGACGTTATAACACCAATTGCACACGGCAGTTGTTGTATATGTATAGTATAATAGTACGATGAGGCACAACCTTCGGTCGTCCGGTGCTCCACATTCTGATGTTTACCAAAGTAAACGTTACTCCTCGTGATGAAAAAAAGGGGAAAGAAACGGATTCGTTTCGAAGACAAGAGAGATTCGAAAATTTATTTTTCGAGCGCCAACCCCTCCCTCCTTTCCTCTCTCTCTATTTCCTCCCTCCCTCTCTCTCTCTCTCTCACTCACTCACTCAACTAATTTGGTGAATAACAATAACGATGGAGTTTTCACCGGAATAATCGTACGATATTACATTGTGATAGCCACGCAACAATACGCAATACTTCAATCTCGTGGCTAACTATCATTTATACCAGAGTTGGTAAAGATTAATGTTTTTTTTAGGAATAAAACATATTGTGTTTTCTCTTAAATATATTTTTAATGCTTCAATTATGCTTTAAACAGTACTATAAAAAAAAACATATTAAAAACATCAATTACGCATGTTTTTTTACCAATCCTGATTTATATATATTTATACATCCTAATTGGTGGTACACGTTTAATATATCGATTGTATTTTGACGTTTAAGTTTAAAACCATCCCAGGAAAATAAACAACCGTTATTCGTTTTATCAGGCGCTATTCAAATCTGTAATGTACTATATAAAAACATTACTTGTTATCTTATCTTCGAATGTTTTGATTTTAACAATAATAACATGATCCTAAAAACTGGCCGCGAATAGTAATATAGTAGTAGTAAGCTAATAAGATGAAAAAATAATCGGAGAAAAATATAAAGCCTGCTGACAGTGTCGATTCGGAAGTAAGTTTCAAATCTCCAAGTCGATTTAAATTTTGATTGACCTAGATTGAACACGATTCTCGAAATATAACATGTGAGAAATCGAAACATTGTATTCTCTGCCAAACACACTCTAAAGCTTTCCATCAACATGTTTTTTTACTTGGTATTTGCACAAATAGCAATCGATCTCTCTAATGTAGCGACGTTATTTTAGAAAAATTCGAGGAGCAGAGAAAAGGAAGAATTAAAATATAATGAAATGCATATAAACAAGTGTTATCTATCGTACACGATATTTTTCAACGACAAGATCTAATGCCTCTAGATGATTAAACGTGGCCGTCATCGTATAATAATTAGGTAGTTGCGGCGAGGAAGTAATTAGATTGCACAGCAAGGATCGAATTACGGATCAAGCATGTTAAAAAAATGGAAAGAAAATGTCCTTTGGAACAAAATATCCCCACTTTTGGAGACTGAGTGCGAGTTTTAAGCGTAGTGAATCCTCTATCTACGCCAAACATTGATTGATGGGTCGCGCCGTGCTAGTCGCGCGAATCACAGATAGAATTGGATAGAATTATAGAAAACGCCTTTCACGCGGCAAAGTCGGCAAAAGAGTTAAGGCGCCACAATTGCTGCAGCTGCTTGTTGCTATTTGCTGCTACTAGCGGTAATTTGATAACATCTCTATCTCTTTCTCTTTTCTTTCTCTTTTTCTGGTGACATTTGATTCAATCGTTTCAGCTATGTTTCTTCCTAACTAACTTAGATGCTTTTATATTTGGAACTTGGCGAAAGGTACTTACAATTAGATAGTATGTGTGCAATACAACGTGATTCTCGTCACGTGCAATATCTTCAGTGCAATATCTCCCGCAAATATCTTTACATCGCGAGTAAATTATGACATATGCGCTTGTTTATTAACATCAAGATAAATTGCCATCTGTAAATAAAATATCGCGCCTGGTGCATTTGTAATTTACAACAAGACGTCCGGTCTTTGGGCACATCACGAGCATTTCAACGCGATGCTCACAGAGACGAAACAGAAAATCAATGTAACTTTGTTATTTATTTGTACGGTCGTTTGTACCGGCTTGGTATTAGCTTGATATGATAGAAGGAAGAAAGGATGGAGAGAGCTAGGAGCAGCCAGGAATACCTACAAGATGTTAGCGCCAATTGATGCGGATAACGGCACTTGTATCGTGGCACTTTATGCCAAATACTTGTGTCAAACTGATGATATAAATCTGATGATAATTTTTTTGAATACGCTAGAGCACGCGGTGGCCGCGTCACGAGGGAACGCGAGGGAAAGAGCAACGATGCACCTGAATGCACCGGAGCCGAAGCCGGGGAGATATAGGCCGGTGAGAAAAAGGAGAGAAAGAGAACAGCGTGTCTATAGACGACACATAACGTACTTACGCACGAGCAAAAGTCCGTTTCAAGCGTTTCCCGAGGCTCGCCTTGTGCGTCTCGAGGAGTACGTCTACATCATAAACGTGCTGCGAAATCTCGATGGAAGACTTCCAAGATTGACGCAATACGGACGCGCTGCAGCATCGATTAGCACGGACGGCGAAACGAACAATCTCTCTCTCTCTCTCTCTGTCTCTCTCTCTCTCTCTCTCTCTCTTTCTCTCCCTCTCTCTCTCTCTCTCTTTCTCTCTCTCACAAAGTCGCAAACACACCCACGACTGATCCTCCGTGGAAAACGCAACGATATGACATATTACGAGCCACCACAGCAGTATATCACCGAACTGATCGCGTTCGATTCCAATCGACTCTCTGCCTGCGAGCGAGCGAGCGTTGACGTTAATAAACTGACCAGTGCTAACTGACCAATACTTGCCAGCACTCGTAAGCACTCGCCAACCACTCGCCAGCAGTACCCGGGACTATTCAGGCAGGGTGACAGTGACTCCGGGCCGGGATGCTTCATGCTCCGGAAACAGCTCAACACGCTCGACAGTCGACGCCATCGATGCCGTCTGACACCGTACGCTCCCGGAAACTATATTACTGTAGAGAAACTCCTTCGGTAATGTCACCAATATATCTCTGTGCTATAATTTTATCGACATGATTGGAAGGAAAATGAAATGTAGCCACGTAGTACCCAAATCAAAAATGAATGTACTGGCGGTAGTGTACGGTTAGGTTACTCTCTGGTCAAACTGAATACTTCATTGTTCCCACTTTCCAGCAGTGTTGCCGTTTTTAGTAATTTTCATTATTTTAGTGATTTTTAAGGTCTTATGATGATTTAGTGAATTACTTTCTTTATTTGCAGAATTTTTATGTCGATGTCCTCCACTCCTCTTATTGATCTTATTTTCAGTGGATATTCGTCAATTTCGATCATGTGATCTTTTTTGATGCTAAAACAGCCTGTTTAAGTAGAAAATTTACCTTTATACGTGGGTTTCATTTTAAATTTCACACAATTTAGGTTACACAATTGTAACCTAACCTAACCTAACCTAATCAGTAAACTAATTGAGAGCTCACTGAGCGATTGTCATTCATAATGCACTCGATCTTGTTACGTATCATTAAAGCGTAACAAGTTTTTAAGAATTGTATTTATTTGTTTCTGACAGTTATTTTATAACAATCTGTATTTTATAACAATGATGGAGACTGTTACAATCGTATCGCCAATATTTTAATTACCGAGATCAAAGGATGCATCAGAAAATACAAATGCTCAGGTATTGGACATTAAGTGCAATGAGTTGCGTAATTAGTTTATATTTTAGTTTTCAATACCAGTATTTAATGTCATCACGCGTTAAGGTAAGATGTATCGAAAAATGGAAAATGTTTCCAGTGATATTATTGTACAGGGATAAATATACCTGAATATAAATGGCAAATGTGGTACTTATTAATTTTTTCGGATGAATCACATTCTTGACATATGATTTGTAAGTTATAGAGACTCTTCTCTCTGTTTTTAGTCATTTAAAGCATTTGGTGCTTTTTAGGACATTTTAGTAACTTTCCAGACTCCCATTTAAGTGAAATATTTTTTCGACCGCGGCAACACTGCTTCCCAGTTTCCCACCATCCATCACGCGGCAATCGGCATACATGATATGTGATATGATAACGGTTAGTGCTAGTTAAATCAGTATAAATGCTCCTTTACTCTCTGCTTTATCAAATTTGTTGATATCTATTTGTATTTATCTGATTGCTAAGAACTGGTATTCTATCGATACAATTTTGTCTTCAACGTGATATTATGTTGTAATTCTTTTGTCGAAGACAAAATTTTGACAATAAATTGAGTTAGAACTGTTGGAAGCCCAAACAGAGGCCAGTTTCAAGAAGAAGTAGTGATAATAACGGAAATACACAAATATATATCCACTGAAAGAATATCAACGATTATCTACATTGCTTCTCAAAATGTCACAACAAAGTGCTATCGTCCAGACAACGACGGCGACTACGACGGTCTCGGAAATGACGCCGGTGCTTGGAACTCTACAGTCTGTGGGACCTAATAATCAGGTGCCATCGGTTCTATCTAACGTGCAAAGTGGCACTACGACAACCGCTGTACAGCCACAAACGCAATCTCAACAAACTCAGTACGTTCCTCAAACTCCGAAATCAGTGCAGCAGTCATCCACTCCAAGTTCTTTTAGCGATTTTCCACAAGTACGTAATCAACGAGAAAATGAACCTTAAGTAGACTACTTGTATACAGTACGCTTGAGATATCTTTTTTTATTACAATATAATATTATACCGACTATGTTCTTTATAAATTCTTTGTTCTATATGATATAATTTCTTGTCTCTCTTTGTTGACAACACAAGTATTCTTTGATAAAATTTTTCTCTATTGACGTAACATAAGTATTACTATTTGATTTTAGTTTTTAACAAAAACGAGGCTACAAGATTTGGTAAGGGAAGTAGATCCCACTGAACAGTTGGATGAAGAGGTAGAAGAGATGCTTTTACAATTAGCAGATGATTTTGTGGAAACAACGGTAAATGCGGCTTGTCTGTTAGCTAAACATCGTCATGCAAACACAGTGGAAGTTAAAGATGTACAGTTACACTTAGGTGAGTTATGCTAATAGCTATCATTTTTCTCATTTGTTAGAAAAAAAAGATTAATTTATTAAAAATAAATAATAAATTTCCTTTATATATGAGTTACAGCAGAATAACTTGTTATTTTTTTATTTTACTTGCTGAAAAACTTTTAATATTATTAAACTTTATTCAAATTTAAAGTCAAAAAGCAGAGAATGTTGCTTATGTATGGATTTTATATATTGAATTAAAATTTCTAGCATTATAAAACTTTGCAAGTGCAATTCGAAAACAAAGTTTTATATATATATATATATATGATACATTGTGCAAGAAAAAAATATATATGAATGCTATTTATATTTTAATTTTTAGGAAGAAATTGGAATATGTGGATTCCTGGATTTGGTACGGATGAAGTTCGTCCATACAAGCGAGCTACTGTCACTGAGGCACATAAACAAAGATTGGCGCTTATACGAAAGTCTATCAAGAAATATTAATTCTTTTGTGAATTAGTTTTTCACTTTTGAAAATTAAGAACTTGTATTTTATATATTTTTAATAGTCTCAACTATTATACTGCTGTAGTTTTGTGACAAAAATTCATTTTGTACATAATTTTTCCTTTTCACACACGTATTACTCGTTTCTCTTTTAAATATTATTTTACTATAATGCAAATAATAAAAATAGATTAGGTATAAAAACTGTAAATTTCTTCAAATTTAAGTTATAAATGTGTAAATATCTTTGTACAAACTATCAAAATGTTCCCAATATATGTAAATAAGTAACATATTATTGATTCTATTTTTTTTTAAATGTACATGTAAGTATGTAAAGAAAACTACATGATAATCTTCAAAGCTAGGAAATTATCAACTGTTTTTACATTGTTCTCTTTGTTTCTCTTTTGAAATTGAACGTTGATTGTGTTATTTTTTTATATATTCAAATGATGGAAATATTTGTTTTGCTTTAAATGCTTTTGTAAGAGGACAAAAAAATTGAAATATACATTTTTTGCATAATACTATTTAAAAATGCAGAGAATATATTGTAAATTATATAGAAACCGTCTTATACAGATGTTACACGAATAAGGCGAAAAATAGCGATCATTCACTCGCAATATATAAACATCATACAAATATATTATAAAGAAAACGTTTGCAAGCAGATTTCACATGTAGCACGTATTAAAAATATATAATCTGTGTTCACACATACGCCTATATATCATTATACATATGTGTAATAATTCAAATAGTACTGACAATATATTTTCAGATCGCATTGATTTTTTTTAATTTTCCATTAATATTATTAGTTATATCGTCTATAATATATTCATCGATTCTCAAAATGTTTCTCGAAATGTTTCATTCTCTATACACGAAAAGTTTCGAGAAAAATACGCTTAGAAGTTGAGACCTTTTTCTCAAGTTGTAAATATTGTGAAACAGTTAATAAAAATTCGAACATTTTGCAAGGGCAGCTACTGCTAATCGCACTTAAAACGATCCATCAGAACAATCCTATATCTTTCTTGAGATTCACTTGTTTCCAGATCGGAAGCTGTTGAAATTCTTCTTTGCTCATTCCCAGCAACTCCTACAAATTACAAAATATCACATATGTGTATATACAAATATAATGTCAAAAACATTCCGATGTCTGCTAATTTATATTTGTAGATTATTCGTCGATTACATGATTATTCAATTGCTATCAATCGATAATACTAACTTGAAAGTGTTGTTGAGATAAATACAATTCTAGGCATGTTGGATCGACTCCGTCAGGTAAAGGTCTTTGTAACAGCTGGGCAGGAGGATATGTACTTTGCGTTAGACGAGCCAATTCATTTTCCACAGTCAATACTTCTCCTGAATTCCGGCCATCCTAGTAATATGTTTTATAAATATACATTACATTGTGTACATATTTAAATTTTATTATGACAAAAATCAAGCATGATGTATCAAACAGAATTCTTTTATCTAAAATATAAAGATAGGATAGTTATCATTTTCAAAATCTTGAAATCTTCTATCTTTTTTTTCTCTAATAATAAACTATATAAAAAGTATAAAAAAGTTTGAACAGAAAAGAAAATAAGATATGTCCTTTTCTTAATGTACCTCTATATTTAATTCAGCAACGTCATCCCGATACGTCCATTCCGGAAAAAGATTTGTAAATTGCAACGGTTCTAAACCAGCCCATATTAAATATATTGGAAGATTCGTTGTTTGTGCGTCTCTGTTTCGAGTCTCTCGCCAATATCGTATTGCTATCTTCATGGTCGCTCTTCTCTCAGCCTGCCATCGGACAGTTTTGCTTCCAGACTGATCTTCCGTTTCACTATCAGGCCACCAGCCTTGCCAAATCCAAATCACATTCTTGTCATCCAATAAAAATAACGCTAAAAGTTATACAAGAGTCAATAAAAGTGATTACAATATAGATAAATAATTTTTAGCTAAAACTTCTCATAAATAGTTTTTCTTATAAAAAATTGATTAAAATAACAATTAAATAAAAATAAAATGCACTTAGCATTGTTACCTGGTTGATTTGCTTGATACAAATCATCTTGTGAGAAAGGGAATGGTGTTGGCAGATCCGCACGATATGGACAAAGTATTTCTGTTGCGCGGAATTTTTTAGAAACACTAGATAAATGATAAAGCTTTGGAGTATGATCTTGTATTTCAGCTGTTTCCAACAACCAATACAATTTTTTATTTATGCCACCTAATGCTAAAAAATGCAAGATACAATCTCAACTTTTTCATGACAATGTAGAATAAATTTAAAAGTTATGTATATTCAGTTTAAATGTTAACTTTTCATTCATCAAACTTTACTCACCATTGCTAAATTCTTCAGGTTCCATACCTTCTTGAACTTCACATATTTCTATATTATTTTTATTCGATAATCCAATTTCTTCAGGTCGATTTTCTTTCAATTTATTTGCAGCTTTTAACGCATTCTATAAAAAGACAGAAAAAATAATGAATATTAGAGAGATAAATGAAACTAAAAAATACGAAGATGATAAAAAGAGATACATAGAAAATAGATAAATAAAGAAAGAAAACAATCAAGATGAAAAAGGAAACGAGAAAAAAAGTTATAAGAAAAAATCATGATTATTCCATTCTACAATAAAAATTAAGCAGCAAATGAGAATAATATGATTAAAACATTTTGAAATAATAATTTTATATTATTAAAATATTTTCTAGATTGCTCAATTAATCAATTCGTTTATTGCTTTTGTTTTTTATATATTGTTTTTCTTTTGCATGTAGTATAAACTCAATAGCTAGTATAAAATTTATCGCAATGTTAATCTCTTTATTTATGTATGTACAACCGATCATAGAAAGATTACAACATTTTTGTTTCGATGGGTTTCGGAATGTAACTTGCTCACCGAGTGATTAGTTCTTTATGGATCTAACTATTTTTCGTCGCTTTACCAGCAAGGCTGAATTCCGAAATCCAAAAAAAGTGTTGCAATCTTTTTTTCGGGTGTACATATATTAATTAAATTATATATATATATATATATGTGTATATTATAATAATTATATATATATGTATATATATA
>Ga0157364_1006682_pt1 | contig 11884 bp, 12 predicted proteins | sample AttsexASBM2_FD_111476 | JGI IMG/M metagenome (GOLD analysis project Ga0157364, IMG submission 111476) | Fungus gardens microbial communities from leaf cutter ant in Ribeirão Preto, State of São Paulo, Brazil - Atta sexdens ASBM2 | ecosystem: Host-associated > Fungi > Mycelium > Unclassified ...
AAAGCCTGATGTCCACGATGCTAGAAATCTGTCCGAAATTTCGGACAGAAAAAAAAATTTACAAATCACATTTGAATAATTTGTTCACATGATCATTGCGATTGGTTAATTCTTTCTTCAAAGGTCTCGGATCGATTTCTAGCATCGTGGACTTAATGGATGTGTATAGCCTTAAGACTTAAACGTAATAAGGACAATAGGGAATAACGAGCTGTCCAATCAGAGCTCTGGGATATAATATCGAAATTACAGAATTCTGATTGGACAGCTCGTTATTCTTTGTTGTCTGTTGCCAGTATTTAAGCCTTTAGGTATTTTCTATTTGATGACACAAGTCGAATAAGCGTCGTTTTATCCTTGTTGATATTCAGAGAGTGACAAAGATAGAACTTGTGCGATTTGTGTTCCATCAAATGGAAAGTACTGATAAGAAGCAAAAGGGAGATGCACCGAGTGTACGAAGTTTATTGGTCGATTTTTAAACATTCGATTTTTAATGAGAATTATATTAAAATATGACTAATAATGTACAGATATTTAATGTATTTTCTGATTTCTCCTTTTTTCTGTGGGATACTTTTCTGCTGTATCAGGGAACGTGATTCGTGTTTATGAATCCGTTACCATGACAGCGGGTTTGAATCTGGAAGACTCTGGAGTGTGTAAATACGTGGCAAATATATTGCTGAATTTGTTATTTTATGGAACTGAATATTTTATAGAAGTAAAATGACGAAAGCAACTAAATCCGATGTGCAAATTATTTTGAGCATAAAAGAAGGTAAAATTTTATAAATGCCTCATGTAAATGCATTACGTATATCTTAAGAATATTGCAAGTTTTATTTCTAAAATTTCTAAAAATTGATGTTTTCCTTGAAAATTCTTTTCTCTAAAAAAATATACTTATTCTTTATAATTATATCATAATAATTTTAATAATAATTGGAATAGAGAACAGAAAATATTAATTTATATAACTTACAAATTATGATATCATAATATGTAGTATAATTAGGGAATTTTTATGTGGACCTTAAATGTATGAAGAAATCAAATTATTTATTAAATTATAATTAATTATAACAATTATTATCATAAAATAAAATTTTATGTATATATATTACAGGAAAAGGTTTTGACCAAATTTTACAACCAACATTATTAATTGGAACTTTAAATGGACACTCCTTAGAAACTGACAGAATCGAGTCATGTCCAACTCCGCAATATGTCACAGATTTAGTTTGGGAAACTAATAAAATAATGTTGAGAAGGTAAGAATGATATTTGTTTTTTTTTATTCAAATCGCTATTATTTGCTAATAAAATATAGATGTTTGATAATAAAATATAGATGTTTGATGATTTCATTTTGTATTTAATTTATAGAATGCGATCAGAGCAAGTCTCATTAAAATTAGAATGCTTTGCTTTTAAAGAGAACGAAGGTAGAGAGAAACTCGGATACGTTCTATTAAACATACGTTCTGCGCAAATAATATCTAAATGTGGAGATTTGAATCCAAAAGCAAGTTGGCACAAATTGCTGGGATTACGAAGCGACCTTAAAATACAAAAGCCTGAGTTACTTCTTGCATTAAGAGTTGAAGATCGGAAAGATGTAACTTTAAATCCAACAGCAGAGGTAAAATGTATTATTTTGTATGAATAGTATATTTCGAGGTTCATAATAATCTGTGTTCTCCTAATAACTGAGTAACAAATTATTAATAATAAAGTAAGAGAATAGTATAATATATTATATTAAACTATAATTAGTTTCATAAAAAATATATATATATATATATATATATATATATATATATTAGGTGTGGGAAAAAGTTCATGGCGTTTTTCCCGTTAGATGTAACTTTTTTCCATACTTAATATATAAGTTATCACTATCACATCATATTATTTCGTAGCACAGTAGAAGTTTGATAGAAAAAGATGTTATTTTGGAAAATACTAAAATAATACCTTATTTGCATCCTGATGAGCAATTGATTCAATTGGGGCCTTTAGATACTTGTTGTGAATTATTCATATTAAGTATCATGGCTATGTATATAAAAAATTTGCATTTATTATTACCTGAAAATTCAAATAAGCATAGCACTGTACTCTCATATCGAGTTCTGGAAAATGATGTAGAACTGAGACCGTTCAAGACAGAGTCTAATAGATCTCATTTTGTTCCCGAAAAAGTAATAATGAGAATACGAAGCTCCTTAAGTGTCTTAAAGCAATATTTACAATCGAAACCGTATTTGTTAATATATTTAAAACATGAAAATGACATAATAGCTGAATCATCAGTTAATCTGCAATCTCTAGTACCCGTAGATAATTTGCAAGAATTTCTCAAATGTGCTTCGCATGCGAGTACTACTTTAAACGAACAATGTTTTCTAATTAAACAAGATTCGATAGAAAAATCCATTGAAAACCAGAACCATCAGAAACCTTACCTTGATCTGCAACTTAAATTGCAATATATTGGAAATAAAACAAATATTTTGTTCAACTCTGATACAGCAATGAACTCTAACAATCATATGATGTCTAACACTCAAATGAATTGTAATGAAGAAAGTATAAATAATGTCGATCAGGTAGAATAGAAACTTAGTCATTTTATCGATAATATCCCACCCTAGTGATTATCAAAATTGATAGTGTGAAGATTATGTATAATTTAAAATATCTGATTTCAGAGATGTCCAGAAATTGAGTCTCACAGAAATCCTAGTGGCGATTATGGAAAATCTAGTTTCAGGAATATTCCTAATGAAGAAAAATGTACAAAGGAATATAAAAATGTAAACAAACAATCTGTTGATTGTCAATGCTTAAAACATCAAACGGAATCTAAAGTTACATGTTCGCGTTCGTGCGATGGAATCCTGTACAATGTTAATAAAAATCATATCAGAGATGTAGGATCTTATCACTGTTATTGTTTACGCATTTCACTTGAGGCAATATCATTGGTATCTGAGATGTTATCGGGACAGGAAATTAAATTTCGGTTTGATTGATATATATTTTTTCAATTAAAGGAATATAATAAGGAATATAATAATATTTCCTTTTCAATTCTTTTTAATATAATTTTTCTACGTAGATTTCACCATCCAAAAACTGAAGTCATGTCAACAGCGTACGCAACAATGCCAGTTTTACTAAACGAGAAAGTTAAATTGCAAGATGTTGTATGCCAATTTCACTTTATATCCGCACCAAATGAAATAAAACGATTACTAGAATCTTTTCCACCGAAAATTAGTATATGCGACATAAACGAAAGTGATGAATTGTCACTACTAGTGCTTGATGTAAAACCGTTATTTTGTCAAGAAAAGGTAATATTAATGTCATATATAAATCTTATAAAATAATAAAAATTAAAACAAGAACTTTTTTCAGTTCGAATATCAGTATAAATTATCTCTGTTCGATACAGATCGAAATAAAATTGCTGATATCGACATTACACTGAAATTAGAAGATCGTGGACCGCATTGTATATTAAAGAAAGAAACTATCGGTAGATATACATTAAGTTTATTAAAATATTTATGTTTATTTCCTATTTGTATTATTTCTTAACGATATAACTTCAGCTCTTTATTTATTGAAATGGTTTACTTAAGATAAAAATCTTGGCCCACCAATATTGGATGACAGCTTAGCGTATAAAATAGTGGACGAGCTCGAAACTTGGAAGGAACGCCAAAAAGAAATGTTTAAAGCTGAGGTAAAAGCTGAAGTATGAGATAACAGCAATTTGATCGATAATTATTTAATGACATTATTTGTAATATGAATTAGCTCAAAAGAAAGGAAGAACGACATTTGAACATGCTGAGTGAGGAATGGCGAATGCAGAAGGAAAATTTAGAATCAAAGCTCGCATACAGTGTCGAACAATGTAAAACATTGGCCAACAGTTTAAACAACGCTACTGAAGATTTGCGAAATCGTAGATTGAAGAGCCTGGAAAATGAGACCAGACTGATAAAGGCAAACGAGGATTTGCAATGGAGATATGAAACCAAGTTACAAGAACTTAAAGATTTGTTGAATGTAACGCAAAGTGATCTTACGTCAAAGGTTTGTGAAGAATATCTCAGTTATATATATTTCGTTTTGGATCTGCATCTCTGTAATATATATTTAAAAAGAGGACTATTAAATATTATGTCGCATGACATAATATATTTACATTTATGCAGATTGCTAAACTTGAGGAGAAAAAAGTTGCTTTAGAGACACAAATGGAAATATTATCGTATGAAAACGAGAATATGAAATCGTCGATAAGTAAACAAATGGACGAATTGCAAATATATCAAAAGGCATCATTAACTCAAGATCAAACAGCGTCTTTGTTGCAAGAAGTAAAAATTCTCGAGGAAAAATTAGATAATGTTCAGAAAGGAAAAGAATTTTTTAGAGAACAATGGGGCAAAGCAGTTCGCGAATTACACAGAATGAAAGTGGATTATCAAGAAGCCATGCAAGTTCAAATCAAGAACAATAGGGAAGAACTAATGAGTGCAGAGTACGTTATATATTACAGCATTATTTTAATTAATCTTATTATAGGAATCCTTTTCAGGTTAAAGCACTAATGACAAAATTTTGATAAATCAGTAAATAGAAAGCAAAAATATAGAACATTTTTATTTTTCGCGACATGTTTAACATAAAATTTCTTGAAATTGAAATTTAGTTAATGTCAAATTATTTTACAAGCTTGTACATAGATTTTTTACAATGCATTATAACATTAGAATAATTGAAATACATAATATAATTTGATATGGATGTGTATTTTCCTGTACTTACTTTCACTTTTCTCACATACAGTATTGCGGAAATTTTGTCTGTAGACAGAAAAGCTTTGGACAACGATCAACTTTTGTTGAAAGAGCTTCAAAAAGAAATTGATGTGATCAAGCCGAAACAATCCTCTACGAAAGAAACTTACAATCAAATATTTACGACAGCTGATGACATTTGTTACGACATTCGCTCTAATAGTAATAAAATCGTTGATGATAAATCAAAAGAATACAATGAGCGATTGCAGACGTTGAAAGAGGAACGTGACGCTCTTTTAAGGACCGGAAATTACACGGATGATGACGTAGTGATTAAAATACTTAACGCAGAAATTCGATCCTTATTGACAAGCAGGTAGCGAATTTATTTTCTGCTTGTTTTTCTCTGATTAATGTTCGATTTTCACATAAGAAGAAGAAGGTATGCAATTTCAAAATATATGACATGTTACAAGATAATTTATACATGTATATTTATACAAATAAATATTTTACTGAAAATTTTTAAATTCTTTGCTTATGATTTCTTGAAGAAAGGAAGTACATCTAAAGGAGCATGATAGTCTTCCAGCCATTTCGGTCCTTCATGAGTGATTTTTCGATTCATATCCAACCATATTCCCTTAGGTAAGTAGATATCACGATATTCGTCACCCTCTTCAACTATCGGAGCAACCAATATAGATTCACCAAGGAGATATTCTGTAATTCAGTTAAGCAGCAACATTCAATCATCAATTATTTTAAGATTACTATCAAGTGATCGTGCTTTCTAGATTTGTCAAGAACATTTATGAATAAGATTGATTGTTTAGATGTTTGACAAATTTAAAATATAATTTTATATATTCTTATGAACTTACCGTCATTAATCCTGTGAGCTTCTGAATTGAGCGGATCAATCCACCAAATGGGTGGATTTACAGGAGTGCCTTTTTTAACAGCCTGTCGCATGGCTTTTATAATTTCTGTCGAGTAATTTGTGTGTAATTCGGTATATTCTCTACAGATTTTGGTAGTCTGGTAAAATATAGATGGACATTATTTCTTTGCAATATTATAATATGATTTAAGGGACAAATTAAATTCATTAACTTATCATACAACAATCCATTCATCTCGGCTAGGATTTTCCATATTACTTACTTCTTCATCGAAATCCCATGGCACAAAAGAATATTGCATCGATGGCATGAAGACAGTGGCTTGCAACCATCTGATGAATAAGACTTTAGATGGTACCGTTCCGTAACCGTTGCCGCCGATCATGTCTGGCAGCACATAGACGTATCCGTTAAGATTCATCTGCAGTAACGTCGTGATCAGCGTGGGTAGACCATTGTTCCAGGTCCACCTGGTATCCTTATCGATCATGCGAACAAATATCGGTAAGTCCTGAGTACGCCATCCTACCCGTACTTCAATATTATGGGGGAAGTTTGATGCGAGTTTGCGGACGTATTCTTCTGTGAATATACCTGGCTGCAATTCAGACTGATCATTTAACTTCGGCACCTGTGGTAACCAGGACACTTCGCCGGCATCGAACTTAAAGCTGTTGATGTCTAAATCTCGCTGAAGACGACTCAGGCGGTTTGTCCACCATGTCACAGCGTTCGAATTTGTAAAGTCAATCGTGGCGGCATCTGAACCTAAAAAAGATATAATTGAAGGTACATTAAAAGATTGAAAATTCATAAATTCGTTTGCAAATAAATATCGCTTTTTATTTCTTTAAGTGATGCAAGATATTTAATATTTAAAAAATTTGGCAACTGCAGAGAATAATCATCGTTTTCTCTGCAACAAAGAACATCGATTTTAAACTAATTTTTACCTTGCCACCACGACATTTGAACGTTTCCATCTTGATTTTTAACAAAGTAATCCTTATTCAGCGCGGTGGAGTACGCGGGTTCACAATTTCGGTTGATGAAAGGATGTATCCACAAAGTGACGCGGAAGCCCTTTTCCTGCAATCGTTGCGTAAGAGCGTTGACATTGGGAAACTTGATGGGATCAAACTCGGCGGAGCCGTAACAGGTCTCCCAGTTATCGTCAATCTCGATTTGACTATTCTTGAATCTATGGGCGACGATTTCATCCGCGTAAGTTTCTACCACTTTCGCGGTGATATTGGTCTTGTATCTGGCCCAGGTAGACCATATAGGATATTTAACCATCAGGCTGTCGGGGTGACCCGTCGGCCTACCCAAATGCTTTTTTACTGCGTATTGATGAGCAGCTTTCGGATTCGGAAAAAAACCTATTGTGTATGTGATATTGATGACATCGCGATGCTGATAGGGCGCTTTGTTCTTGGCGATCATGCATAAATACTTATCCCGATAATTGTTCTGATCGAGGAATAGCGGGCTTGCATCGTCCACATAGATGTAAATTCCTTTGCTGGATAGCCAATAACGTTCGGCTAATGCCATGTTTGAAGGATGCGTAGGCAAGTACGGCTCTTCCTCATAATACATATTCTGTATAGGCCAGTGCTGATAACGAAATTGTGGCCCGCCGAACCATTGTGTGTTATCATTAAGTTGGAAACAATCAAGGAGTTCGCCATTGGGATCGTGGAGTGTACGAGTGATTATGAGAAATGCGTTATCGGGATCTTTCTTGAATGAAGTGTCTATAAATTTATTACTTTTCGTGAAGAAGATATTATTCATCTTCGTACCATCTGAAATAAATATTATATTTATCAATGCAGCTCTTTCATTAAAACGTATAAAATTCATATTGATTTTGTAGAGATATTAATTAACAGGAAGAAATATTGAAGCTTACGAAAATATGTTAAATTCATAATATTAAATTATATTCAATATGAATTATTTTTAATTATTTTTATAGGCTACTACTACTCCTATTTAATATATATCATTAATTTAACTGAAATAATGGAATTACACTATTTAATTCAAGAAAATATGTTAAATGCAATTCTAATTATTTTATTATTTACTAAGTTCTATATGTTAATATGGATGTTATTTATCTTGAAACTGATCACAGAAATGTTGACTTGACATTTTGACACACGTGGAAGTTAAAAATTGAAAAAATATTTAATTTAAGAGACTGAATTACATTGTTCCTTTGATATCTAATAGTGTAATTGAAATCGCAGCTTAGGAAAACAAACGCGTGTGTATGTGTATATATATATATATATATATATATATATATATATATATATGTATATAAAACATTTTTGTAATATTAAATCTTATAGGACCGTGTATGTGAGAAATACAATCTATAGAATTAGATGTCTTAAACAGTCTAGTTGGATCTTGAGTGCTTGAAGTTAATAGAAATTGTTTAATAATAATGAAGAACGTAAAAAATTACATATTATATTATAACTCACCTTTTGTCGTGATTCTGCTGACTATCAGATTAGGATCATATCTGTCTAATACTTCAAAAATACCATTTTGAACAACATATTGAAATCCTTTGGTAACAGTGAAGAATATCAGTATTATTAATAAACGCATTTCTAAAATAAACACAATTATATTAAATAATTAAATAATCTTTATTTTTTACATAACACAGATATGTTAATTAAAGAAACGTCGCAAAAGCGTTTAGAAAAGATGGATATGCAAGATGCAAATATATCGTTTGTATTTTCGTCTGTTATTTGATCTCGATCCAAGGAAATTGTGCACTTACCGCTCCATTCCAACGATTGCATTTTGCATTATAGTACTCTTGACGACTAAGCGGCCTCGGTTTACATCGACTTATAAATACTCGCACAACTTTAGTCTGCTGATATTGTTGTATCAATATAACATACATTAATCACGTTCGTTAAATTAAAAATCGGATATCAAATCATATATAACGTAGTAATCTATTATATAGTTCTACTAGAATATGATATTATATAGTGGTTTGATATCTGATTTTTAATTATGGATGCGTCTGTACTTTTCGTATATTGTTTCACATATTGTTTATTTAGTTTTTCAGATATTAAAATTTATATATCCATCTATGCTCTAATGAAACACAAGAAATGTTTTTTTTTTTATTGCGATAATCCATAATTACTTCAATACATTTGCACACAGTTAATAAAAATCGTAGTTAATCTTTTCATTCTCAATTATTTAATAGCTATAGACAAAATATTTATATCTTTGTGCATTTTTGTGTGTAATAAATAAACAGTTTATAAAAATATTTTACTATACTGAAAACATTCGGGTCAGGTGAAAATATCTTTGTGTGTATTAATTTTAGTAATAACAAATAATTTTTATTGCAAAATTATACCTACATAATAAAAACATTTTTTTGTTTTTGAAAAATTCAACTAAAATATTTCAAAGTTGTACTTTTACATAGTCTTACTGCATTTATTGAAATTCTTAATATTAAACCAAAATAGTAATAACTGGAAACTTCTTTTTTTTACCTTATTTTACCGATAATTTTCAAAATACATATATCATATCTGCTATTATATATGCTATTATATATGCTATTTACGAACTAATTTTTTGCATCTAACAATGTAAGATATTTCTTATCCAATATTTATTTTATTCACAGAAATGAAAATATAGACGGTAAAATTTATTTCTTAATTTAAAATATTGGGAATACAAATTAGTTCGGTCCGTTTCCCTAAAGATAGCTCCAGCTATTGTGAATGGTTCATAGTGACAGCTGATTTTGATGGATTTCAGAGAGGTTAAACATCTGCTAATAATATTCAGTTTATATCGCTTTGAGTTTCATAAAACCTTGATTTTTTACATTTTTACCTTAATTTTGAAATGTCGAATTTTGTGTTAACCAAGCAGCATTTGCGGGAGATTTTGATTTTTTGCTTTAATTGAAAGAAAAGTGCGGCTGAAGCTCATCGAATGCTTGTCGAAGTTTATGGTGACACTGCTCCAACTGATAAATCATGTAGGGAATGATTTCGACGTTTCAATAATGGAGATTTCAGCGTTGAAGACAAGCCTCGCTCTGGTCAGCCAAAAAAATTCGAAGAATTAAGAGGCATTACTCGAAGAAGATCAGAGTCAAACGCAAGAGGAGCTTGCAGAATCATTGGGGGTAACTCAACAAGCCGTTTCTATACGATTGAGAGCCATAGGAATGATTCAAAAACAAGGAAATTGAGTGCCTTATGAATTGAAACCGAGAAACGTTGAAAGGCGATTTTTCACTTGCGAACAGCTGATTCAAAGACAACAGAGAAAAGATTTTTTGCATCGGATTGTGACTGGAGATGACAAGTGGATATTCTACGACAACCCCAAGAAGAAAAAATATTACGCTAAGCCCGGTCAATCGTTGCCATCGACCTCAACATCAACACCGCGATCGAACATTTATAGTTCGAAGATCATGCTCTGTATCTGGTGGGACCAAAAGAGTCTTGTTTACTATGAGCTGCTGCAACCTGGCGATTCAATTACGGGCAATCGGTATCGGCTACAATTGATTCGTTTGAGCCGTGCATTGCAAAAAAAAACGGCCAAAGTATGAGCAAAGACTTGATAAAATTCTTCTTCATGACAACGCTCGGCCTTATGTCGCTAAAGTCATAAAAAAATATTTGGAAACATTCAAATGGGATGTTTTACCGCACCCGCCGTATTCTCCGGACATTCCTCCTTCTAATTACTGGTTGTTCCGAAGGATGCAGCACGATTTGGCAAGTCACCAGTTCCATTTCTTTCGCAGAAATCAAAAATTGGCTCCAAAATTGGATCGCCTCCAAAGACGAGTCATTTTTTCGAGATGGAATTCGAAAATTGCCTGAGAGATGGAAAAAAGCAGTAGGCAGCGATGGACAATACTTTAATTGATCTGTTCATTCATTTTGTTTTGAAATAAATGCATTTTTGAATGGACCGAACTAATTTGTACTCCCAATACGTAGCTATATATAGACTATAGCGAAAACAAAAAAATAAATAAAATATAAATCAGAAAAAAGAATACGCTACTATTTTCTTATTTACAGGATTTATAATGAAAGATATAAAGTTTAGTTTATTATTGTATATATTTGTAATAATTTCTTTATTGCCACTTCTTTTCACTAAATGTTTCAATAATTAATCTTGATATAATTTTTCACACACCTATTTAATATATAAATATATAGCATCTGCAAGTTGACGAACTTTCAATATAATTTCCAAGTATTATTTGCGTTAGTATTATTTTACTGCCAAGTATTATTTTATTCTCGTAATTTCTTTCCTTTTAATATAATTCCATAAATGTAACGTATGAGTGTTTAGAGTATTTCAGAACAGAAGAAATCGAATTTGAATTAAGATCAAAAGAAATAAATGAAAATCAAGACACCGAATTACGTTGAATTGAATTACGTTACACTGTTTTTGCGTTCTTGTTATAATTTAAAATAAATACGAAGAATATTGTCAGAGCTAAAGATGACTAATATTTTTCAATATATAATAGATTTTAAATACATTTTTCAATTATATCTGCTATACAAATTGCTCGCTGATTACTACTATTAAAATGCAATCATAAACTGAAAATGAAATAATATCAATAAAATTGATTGATTTAATAAAGGTGTTATTAATATTTAAAAAATTCATAAAAATTGCGAAAAATATGTATTACTCCAGCCAAAATTCGAATCTCCTGACTATCCACAATGGCGTCTTTTCCAATTCAATTACTGAGGTGCGTGATTATACAAGGTCTCACGAGATTTCTGCAAAATGCTTTTTGTAGATAGAGCGGATTAAACTGAATGAAAAGTCTTTTATCATTTTGCAATTTTCACAATGATGGAGATAATAATTACTAAAAATTGTTAAATATTGATCTTTAATAATTTTTTACTCTAATACTATTATATTGCGCGCACGCGCGCGCGCGTGTGTGTGTGTGTGTGTGTGTGTGTGTGTGTGTGTGTGTGTGTAATTTCATCTATTGGTTTACCTCTTATTGTATTGTTATTGATAAGCTTTGTAACAGCAATTTTGCTGACGCCT
>Ga0157364_1006683_pt1 | contig 11883 bp, 3 predicted proteins | sample AttsexASBM2_FD_111476 | JGI IMG/M metagenome (GOLD analysis project Ga0157364, IMG submission 111476) | Fungus gardens microbial communities from leaf cutter ant in Ribeirão Preto, State of São Paulo, Brazil - Atta sexdens ASBM2 | ecosystem: Host-associated > Fungi > Mycelium > Unclassified ...
AGAAGGCCAAATGTTAACGCTTTAAAACCACAAAAAGGCGGGAAGATATATAAAATTTAAATTGTTATTTCGGTTGTATCAAATCTAAAGCTCAGAACTTTTTTGTACACCTAATATAATATATTATTATATCAGTTATAAAAATAAAAATTATATTGCTAAAAAAACATTAAAATTATTTCAAAAATGATTAAAATTAAAATACAAATTAATAATTATTAATTACTTATTAATTATAAATATAATAACAATATGTAACAACAAATAATTAATAATTTTATTAATTTAATATTTTATTTATTCTTCTTATTTATCAATCAATTAATCATATGTAATAATAATAATTATTACATTATATTATAATTAGTTATTAATTAATTATTAAATTATTAAAATTATTATATTGCTTATAATATGCTCTACTGATATCATATTTCGTGAATTTTGCGCAATATGTAACATTCAAATTATAGTACACATTATATAGACATTTGACAAATCTTATTCGATCATATTCATTGCACGTGAGAGGGAATCGCATCCTGAACTTGATTGCGAATTCTTAAACTCAAAAAAAAAGTGTCGCAACCTCATTGCGCATAATGGCGGTAGCAATACTGAAAACAACCAATCAAATTTTGGCCTCTGCACTTTCCTGCGTATAATATCGCTGGGATAATGAAATAACCAATCAAATTTTGACTTCAATTCACTTTCCTTCTGCGCATCTTCGGGAATGGTACATCTAAGGTGGTATTCACAGTCAAATCTTATATTCCAGATCATCTAAAGTACAGTCTTAAGAAGTAAGATGAACTAATGAGAGGATCATATTAGCGTCTTAAGACATTACTTAAGACAGTTATGGCGGCCGCGTAATATGTTTAAGGAGCACGGGTTGATATATCGGACATAGTCGGTAAATATAAAAATCGAGTGTATGGTAATTACTCACGATCTAATTGCGCACAAGCCAATCACAGTACTAAAAAAAATAATAAATGCCCTATGCAGAAGTCACTGTGATTGACAGTGGGCAATTGCTATAGTGTGCAATTGCACCACTCCCATAAAAATCTTTTTGTTATTACGGAATATAAAAAATTACTTCAATAAGATCACGAACCAGTAAGTTAAAATGAACTCAACATGACCGACGTAAATCCTCTGAAATAGTGCTACCAATAGACACTATACTACTCCCCTCAGAGTAATATGGCTGAAACATGGCGCGAAAGTTACGTGTTTTAAACTATGTTATGTTGGATTAATTGACACCTGCGTTTCTTGAGACTTATTAGGAGTTGTTTCAGCTATATCATAGTCTGGTAGGAAAATCAGCTTTGAGCAATCAGTTGAGTTCCTTCTGTTGATGTATAATCTGTCTGTAATCTTGTTTACCTATCTCAAACGACTTTTATATGGCTGCTGCAATAGTTTTCGTACAGTATTATCTTGTAGAAATACGTAGGTACATGTGTCCAACTCCTTATGTATAAATGGAGTACGTTTGTGTGATGTGCTGTAGGTGTAGCGTAAACGTCTCATTCGTTCTCGTAGCTTGCTAACAAATGATGTGATAACAATGGATGTGTCACCGTTATTAAAGAATTCACTGGTAATCTTAGTACGGTACCAAATATCATCTCATCGCTGCGGAACACTTCAGGTTTTGTTTGTTTGAACATGCTTTCAGTCCGAGAAGTGCACCAAGTAGATATTCTGTCCACTTGTCTCACTGGCTATGAGTCATCACCGCGCCTTTGAGTGTACGATACCACATCGTATCGATCATGTCGTTGGAGGCAAGGTAGTACAGTGAAGTGCGTATGCATCTAAAGTGTTTCGTTAAAGCAATAAATAGCTCCGAACTGTCTGCCTTGGTTGATGCTGTTCAGAGTTTCTTACCTGGCTATCCAGTGCGCGTAGAAGGACTTCTGCTATAATATCGGTTGTCTGCGCTTCGAACCAACGTGAAAATCTGTCGATTATTGTGAGACAATATTTATTGCCTCGGGATAATGCATGATGAAAGGGATTAACATGGTGTGCTCAGTTTGGGCAAACCATGCTTCTTTTGCAAAGTATCATTCCTAGATTCAGACCTGCTAACTGAAGTAACCTGTAAAGAAATAAATATTGCTACAACTGATCTCTATGCATCTTCGTCAGATCCCACTATGCATCTTTTTCTTTCTTCGTTTCAAAATGAGCAACATCAACTGTCAGGCAAATGTGATTTTAAGAGTTTATTAGAGTATGTATTACGATATTATTCGAAATGGATTCCTATTGAAATTATTCAATTATTTCTTAGATTTCTAGTGTTTTCTAAAAAAAATGGAATAATTCCGTAAGTTTCCCTGAGAATTCCGCCGAGCTATATGTTGGTATAAGTATTGTTTACAAATTGTACTTATTTATTTATATATTAATTTATATATTAATTGTTCATTTATCCAGGAAAAAATGTTTTATAATTTGTTATATAATTGTATATATATATATCACAATATTATATATATAAAATAAGTATGTATGTATATATACAATTATAGAAAATTATAGAAAATTATACAAATTTTACAATATTTTTAATTTATATAAAAAATTCTGAATTCTTATAATTTCATTTTCTGTATTATTTTATAACTGTTCAAAATATTTTAGTGTCTCAAATTTTTTTATACAAATCTTACAATATTTCAGTTCATATATATATGAAAATTCTATAAAACATATATAGATGTTTTGAATATATATTTCTGAAACGTTTTTCAATTCTTATTACAGCCTCACTCCAATGAACGCATTAAAGTGAGTAGAAGCTAGAGTAGGAGCATGCGATGTGTTGGCGATCTTGCTGCATGCACGATGGATTTGTGATAGCACGGCCTTGCGATCACCGTCCAAATGTTTCCCGCGGTATGATTGCTTCGAGGGTACTTGGTCAAGAAAAATGAGATTTTCCCTGCTTTCCAAATTTTATTTAAACAGATCTCAAATGCGGACGAACGTGTTTTACGTAAATGCAGGAAAGATCTCAACGATGCGGTAGCGCGGTAAAAACTTATTCATCACTAGGCGAGACACGTACTGTCGACGAGACAGTTAGAGCGGCCATGATGATCTGAGTGTTTCTGATCGATTACGCACGACGCATGCATAGCTTAACAATCGACATTTCGTGGATTGATCGATTCTTTATCGATGTGATTAGACGATATGATTAGACGCCGTAAACGATGGGAGTACTGAACACGATGCGTTAGTAAATAGTACATGATAAAAAGAGATCTAAATGCATGCGACGAAAACAACAATTAATGTTAGTTAAACTGGATTTATGAACGATCACTGTGTAAGCGAAAGGGCAGAGAATTAGAGAGACGCTTGCAAACTGAGCACAACTGTGTAATCCTTCCACCATAATGGTAATGATTGATTATGTCAATGCACGTGTTGAAAGCCCTCTGATATGGAAATATACTTTGGAATATTCCTTGTATGGCGTAATATCTTTGCTCTTTAGCACGTTAAGTAAGTGCGCACTCAGTATTGGATATCTTTGTTTATAGCTGGCCACACGAATTTCTGCCGAATTTTATTTGTTGGTGTCCGCTGGGATGAACCAGATTGTATATGACGTCAAAGATTTTTCGTCTGAGCGTGACGGGGACATCTGATAACGTCTTTTGAGCACTCACAATAAAGTAAGCGTGCCGTCTCCGATAAATTGAATTCTTGTAATTTCAGTGATATTGCTCCCTGCAGGATTTTTGTCATTTCTTCGTCTTGTTTCTGCTCGTCAGCTGTTTTATTGACTGGAGTCTCGAAAGCATCAGCTACCGCATTCTATGATCCCGCGATGTATACGATATCGGTTGGCCGATGAAAGATGTCTGGTCTGATGTAATAATGCTTTCTTCTAGTCGTTGCTTGAAGGCGAATGTCAATGGTTTGTAGTCTATTTTTACGATGAGGTTTTTTCTTTCGAAGAGATGCCTGAAATATTTGACTTGTAAATGGCTAATAGCTCTTTATCGAATGTGCTATAATATTTTTGTGCCACTTAGTTTCCTGGAAAAGAATCCAATTGGCTGTCACTAGTTCTGTTGGAATTGTTCTAATGTCATTTCGATTGTCACATTTGAATTGTCGGTAGTCAGTGATAATGGTGCTTTTTTCATAGGGTGCATCAACAAGGTTGCACTGGTTAATTCTTGCTTATACCACTCGAATGCTGGTTTTGTTCAGGATACTACTCTTTTGTCATTTTTTTTAATGCCCTTAATGAACTCATACAGGATAGCTTGTTGGTGCGCAACGTTCTTTATGCATCGGCGATAATAATTTATTATATCTAAAAATCTGTGTAGCTGAGCAATTGTCATCGATTTTGTATACTGTAAGCTTGTATTCTTTCTTGTAATGCTCTAATGCCATGTTTGAATATGGTATATCCCAGGAATTAATTTTTCTGACTGGCCGAATATATTTAGCAGCGTTCATGTGATGCCCGCTTTGTGGAATCTTTTAAGGAATCTTTTAAGAATTTCTCGTAAGTTTTTTTCGTATTATTGCGGGTTTTCCGACGCTATTAATATGTCGTCAATATATACTTTGCAGTAACCTACTCCTGTAAGATGATATTCATCATGTGCTGGAATGTCTGGGCTGAATTGCACAATTCGAAGGGCATAAAAATTCATATATGCCGAACGTTAGTAATGAAGTTTTCTGTACATCTTCTTCCGCCACCTGGTACCTGGTGATAATCTCTACGTAGATTTAATGTGGAGAAAATCTTTCCATGAAATCCTTGCGTAAAATCTTGTATGTGTAGAATGGGATATCTATCAGGAACTGTTACATCATTTAATGCTCTGAAGTCTCCGCATCAGACTTCTATCTGTTTCTGAGGCACCAAGTATAAGGGAGATGCCCATGAGCTGTGAGATGGGCGGCATATTCTCTATTCGACCATATAATTGAATTCTTTTCTAGCAATACGTAGCTTTTCCCTGGTTAATTGACGTGATCGGCTGGCCATTGATGGTCCCTGGGTCATAATATGATGGATCACTCCGTGTGAATGTAGTACCGGTTGGTTCCTTGGTGTGATGAGACTTGAAAAGTGGTTTAAAAGCTTTAAATATCGGCAATTAATATTATTAATACTGATGATGGTGCCTATTTAACGAATTATGTTGCTAGCCTAATTCGATTGTCAAGTAGTCTACGGTTTTGTAGATCAACAAATAATCCAAAGTGATTGAGGAAATCAGTACCTAATGGATTGTGTCTGCAATGCAGAAATGCCATTGAAAGTTACGCCAGAGTTCTAAATATAGTATTACTAGTTTCCTTCTGTATGTCTTATACTCGTATTCATAGTCAGGCCTTATATTTAAGGCTTCATTAAATTTATCTTTAGATGATTAGCAGCCAATGAAATAATTCGTAGAGTACAAGGTCTGACTATGAATACGGGCATAAATTTTAGAACCGTTTGTAGTGTATAATTCGGTTGATTTTATCGGTTTCCTTAATCTATTCCTAGGAATCAACAAAATATTAGCGTCTGCATCAATCATTTTATTCTCATCTGATGATGCTGCAACTGTGGCTACAGCCATTGCGTTTGATTCAGCGGTGCGTTCCAGGGTTTTATCTACCAATTTTATCAGTTTGTTTAATTGAATGCCCTCGACTGCCAAGACTTTTTGTATCCGCTGAGAGAGCCGTTGCATCCATAGTGTTTACAACATGTCGTCTGAAACGTTGCTTTCCGCTAATACGCGTAGTTCACATAATAATGCAGATGGTTGTTTATCCGCAAGTTTTATTTCTGTCAATAATTATAGATGTGCTTTTCCTGAGAATCAGAGAAACGCGTCAGGATATTTTTTTAATGCAGAATATTTATCTTGATGAGATTCTGACAAGGAGATTTCATGATACCAATTGATTTCAAACGAAACTCGTCGTAGCGATAGATAATTACGTCAAGTGTTACTGAATAAAAGGATAATGTCTATTATCCTTTTATTAATTGGATTCAATTGGATTCAATTAGATTCAATTGGATTGAAAAACTGCATTTCCTATTCAAAATTTTGAATTGAACAGTATTCACAATGTGTGTGTTGTGCACAGAAAAAGCTAATATTTTTAGATTGAAAAGCATAGAGATATGCATGCAATTTCTATAAATAAATAAAAATGCATTCAGGATTGAAAAGCATTCATTTTAACATTTGTGAATCAATATTTCTAAAAATTTGAATCCATTTCAATTCATTTCTACCGTTTGCTGGGACGCTACAACATGATCTTTAAGATGTTTTATGCCCCAGTTTTGGACATATATCCAAATATGTGTTGTCTAGAATACAGGATAGGAATAGAGAAAACAATGAAACATTGTACTTACTTAATTATTGTAATACGATAAGTCTAAATTTTTATGAGATGATACCACAATCTATTTGATGATATGATGACCTGGAAAGTATCATTCTTCAAGCCTTTCCAGGTTAAATTACAGTCAGAATTAATGCATTATTCACCTACGTTTAAAACGAATGAGAAGTTTAGTAGTTGCCGTGTACAAAAATGGAAAAAAGAAACGATTTCCATTCAAAATTAGGCTTCAATCATTTTTCGTTCTATTTTAAATCCGGAAAATAGAGTGGATAAAATTCAATTCGATACCCAAAAGTGCAAGAGATTCCACTTATTTTATTCATCTTAATATGTGTAATTATACACAATATTCACTCAGCTCTCAATCGTAATGTAAACAATTGACTACAACAGAGAAAAAATATCAGGGCTCCTCATCTCAATCCCAGGCTTGTTCTCTTCTCCGATTTAGTAGATTTTCGTTCTGCCACTGAATCACACAGCCCTGACGCTGTTAGTATCTTTGTTGTGTCTATACCTAATATTTCTTACAGTTTGGCTAGCCTGACATCACATTTGTCCTTGAATGCTTAAATCAAGACCATAACTGTTGTTAGACCAAGTCTCTAATAAGCTCGACTCACCTGACATACATTCGACTTGGAATGTCCCTATGACATTTTTCTGTCATATCCAAGATCTTTCAGAGGTCTCTCTGGGCACGACCGCCATCTACCGGACAATCAACCAATTCTCATGCTCTCTGTCTAGACATTTCTTAGTCATCTGAGCTATTAATTATTTCTGTCCTTTGTTTTATATCTAAGTCTCAGTCCTTCTTTTTACCGAATCATTTCGAGCACACTTTGGGTATTCTCGCTCCATCGACTCCGATTCCTTATAGGTCAGCTGACTCCAGAACATTTTTCTAAAATCCTGATCCCCTGAGAGGTAACAGGCACACTAATCCCACTTCTGTAAATAATTGACGACAACAGAGAAAAATATCAGGGCGTTCCTCATCTCGATCCCAGGCTTGTTCTCTCCTCTAATTTGATAGACTTTCATTCTGCCACCATTCTGAGCCAGTCCTGACGGTGTTGGTATCTCTATTGTATTTATACTAATAAATTTCTTGCACTTCTTTGTAATTAATATCTCATTGCAATATATTATTTGGCTTCATTTTATAAAAATTAAAGATAGATCACTTGGATTTTACTTTTTATTTTGATAATAGATTTAACTTGGCGCCACAGTTGTTGATATCAATTCTTTTATACAAATGATACATATCATTATTTATTTAATTTGGCATAAGATAAAGAAATGGGATTTAACTTTACGCCTTGATATCAAAACTTTTATCGGAATATTATTAAAGTTAATACTATTATAATTAAAGTTAATACTATTTATATAATTTGATATTCGAATAGAATTTAACTTGGCGTTAATTATTGATATTAAACCTTTTTTACGAATAATACATAAAATTTTTTAGGAATTTCACTTGACGCCAATTTTGATATCTTTTATACGAATGATACATATCATTAGAGTTAAATGAATAACAAGAAACAGTATCATTTGTGTTTTACTTTTTAATTTAATAGAATTTAATTTCATTAGTTAAGATTGCAGCATCAAGAGTTTTAATTATTAATACAATACATTAATTTTTTTCGAAGAATAATAATTTTTGACAGAGAATTAAAGTTGCCATTACTTAGATTGGAATAAAAAGACCTTTAATAAAAATATCTTTGAAAATTAAAAGTACTATTAATTGAGTTAAATTATTAATATTATATACAAAGGGCTGGTTTCACAACTCGATTAAGCCGAATCAATCATATCAACTAGAAAGTAATCAATTCTACTAAATAGCAAATACAATTAGTCTAAGGCCAATTAAGTAAGTTAGCGTTTGGTGAAACCGACCTAAATGATTCTTCACGAAAAGCACGCATACTTAGCGCTTTTTTTTACCATTTTTTAAAAAGATAAGTTCGTATATAACAAAAAACATTACCATTTGTGTTTTACTTTTTAATTTGATAGAACTTAACTTGATTAGTTAAGATTGTAGCATCTGGGTATCTTGTGCATCATGCAGCATCTTGTAGCATCTTTTAATTTTTCATTTAATATATTGGGAATACAAATTAGTTCGGCCCGTTTCCCTAAAGATGACTCCAGTTATTGTGAATGGTTCACAGTGACAACTGATTTTGGCGGTTTCAGAGAGGTTAAACATCTGCTAATAATATTCAGTTTATATCGCTTTGAAATTCATACAAAAACCTTGATTTTTACTGTGTTTAAAATGTCGAATTTTGTGTTAACCAAGCAGCATTTGCGGAAGGTTTTGATTTTCTGCTTTAATTGGAAGTACGGCTGAAGCCCATCGAATGTTTGAAGTTTATGGTGACACTGCTCCAACTGATAAATCATGTAGGAAATGGTTTCGACGTCCATCAAAGATGGAGATTTCAGCGTTGAGGACAAGTCTCGCTCTGGACAGCCAAAAAAATTCGAAGACAAAGAATTAGAGGCATTACTTAAAGAAGATCAGAGTCAAACAAGAGGAGCTTGCAGAATCATTGGGGGTAACTCAACAAGCCGTTTCTGTACGATTGAGAGCCATGGGAATGATTCAAAAACAAGGAAATTGGGTGGCCTTACGAACTAAAACCGAAAGACGTTGAAAGACGATTTTTCACTTGCAAACAGCTGATCCAAAGACAACAGAGAAAAGGTTTTTTGCATCGGATTGTGGCTGGAGATGAGAAGTGGATATTCTATGACAACCCCAAGAAGAAAAAATACTACGCTAAGCCCGGTCATTCGTTGCCATCGACATCAACATCAACACCACGGCTGAACATTCATGGTTCGAAGATCATGCTCTGTATCTGATGGGACCTAAAGGGTCTTATTTATTATGAGCTGCTGAAATCTGACGATTCCATTACGGACGATCGGTATCGACTACAATTGATTCGTTTGAGCCATGCATTGAGAAAAACGACCAGAATACGAGCAAAGACGTGATAAAGTTATTCTTCTTCAACACTCGGCCTCATGTCGCTAAAGTCGTAAAAATATTTGGAAACGTTCAAATGGGATATTTTACCGCACTCGCCGTATTCTCCGGACATTGCTTCTTCTGATTACTAGTTGTTCCGAAAGATGCAGCAAGTCACCGGTTCACTTCTTTCGCGAAAGAAAGAAATCGAAAATTGGTTCCAAAATTGGATCGTCTCCAAAGAGTCATTTTTTCGAGATGGAATTCGAAAATTGCCTGAGAGATGGGAAAAAGTAGTAGGCAGCGATGGACAATAATTTAATTGATTTGTTCATTCATTTTGTTTTGAAATAAATGCATTTTTGAACACAAAAAAACGGACTGAACTAATTTGTACTCCTAATATTAATTTTTTTCGAAGAGTAATAATTTTTGACAGAGAATTAAAGTTACCTTTACTTGGGTTGTTAAATTAACAAAGCAAATAAATAACGAATACAATGAAAAATTTTAAAAATCATTAGTAATGAAGTATCAGTATATAAAGAATTCGAACGTCAAAATGTGCTAAGACACATTATAATAAGATAAGATATATGGTCGACAGTAGATTACATGGTGTCCCTTGATAAAATAATTTTGTCTAATTCCTCGATTGAAATCAAGAATTCAGTTTATCACAGACTTGTATCAAACGATTTGAGAATTTATTTTTATATTTTATGATATTCTGTAGAATGAGAATATGATTTAAAATAATATAATTAGTAAATAATGAGTAAAGTTGAGTATTACTCGTTTGAAAATTGATTGATGTAATGTGTAGGTCAAATAAAAATAAGTCAATAAAATCGAATGTAAAAACAATGTTAGCCAAACGAAAAGACAATTACAAATAAGAATTAATAAACATTGCAATAATATAAAATTAGACCAGTCCAAACACACACTCAATAATCTCGAAACATATTACCAAAACCAATCATCATAAAAAAACCATCATAATTTTAACTGGAAAAATGTTAGTATTCTTGGTTTTGAAAAGAATTATCGCAAAAGAAATATTTCTGAAATGATACATATTAAAAAATAAAAAAACGGTTTAAATTTAATGAAAGATACTGAATTATTGGACATCTCTTATTAACATACTTGACGATATATGTGAAATAAATTGTCACAGTTTTGAACAGATTTGTTTTTACATTCGATTTCATTGACTTATTTTTATTTGATCTACACATTACATTAATTTTCAAACGAGTAACAATCAACTTCTAATTTTAATGTATTTGACCAGATCTCTGTTTGAGAATTTTAAGAAGAGAATTTTAATTATAGTATTTTATATATAAATTTTATATACATGAATTATGATTTGATTCTGTACTTCTCATTCACACTAATTATATTATTTTAATTCATCTTCTCGTTTTACAGAATATTATAAAGTAATGAATTCTTAAATCGTTTGATGAGAGTCTGCGACTGGATTCTCGATTTCAACCGAGGAATTTGGCAAAATTATTTTATCGAGGAACACCATGTAATCTATTGTTGACCGAAGTATTTTAATCTTTTTATCTTATTATTATATTAACAAATTTTGACGTTCGAATTCTTTATATATTGACACTTCATTGATGATTTTTAAAATTTTTCATTGTATTCGTTTTCATTGTATTTATTTAATATTGTATTTCTGCGTTTTAACACTGAAGAAGACTTTGTAAGCCGAAATGTTTGTTTAGAATATTATATAGTATTTATATTCTTTTATATATTATTTGCATTAATTTAAAGTTATTCTAATTATAAGCTCGAAATAAGCCACATATAACACTGTTTAATTTTTTTAGAAAATATACGAGCGTTTTTACTCTACGATATTGTATTATTTACTAAAAATCATTGAATATTCATTTTCAATAATTTTTTACTCAAATATTATCAACAGAAAAACAGCGAAAGATAAAAATTATTTATTTTCTTTTCATAAAATTCAGAGAATTTTTTTAGAATTTTTTCAGAATTTTTTAATACCGTATTTTCTCATGTTGGTAAAAAATAATTGTCAATAAGAAAATGTAGCACTAAAAAATTTTTTTTTAATTTTGAAAAAATTTTTAGAGTTCTATAAAAAGAAAATAAACAATATTTATCTGTCGTAGTTTTTTTGTAAAGTATTAATAGTATTTGATATTTGGCAATTTTCAATAATTAATATCTTGTTAACTATTGCGAAAATTGCAAAAAAATACAGGTTTTTTCGACTCAGTTTAGTCCGCTCTATCTGCTCACCAGTGTTGTCGGCAGAATTATCAAATTATTAGGTGTACAAAAAAGTTCTGAGCTTTAGATTTGATACAACCGAAATAACAATTTAAATTTTATATATCTTCCCGCCTTTTTGTGGTTTTAAAGCGTTAACATTTGGCCTTCTA
>Ga0157364_1006684_pt1 | contig 11882 bp, 5 predicted proteins | sample AttsexASBM2_FD_111476 | JGI IMG/M metagenome (GOLD analysis project Ga0157364, IMG submission 111476) | Fungus gardens microbial communities from leaf cutter ant in Ribeirão Preto, State of São Paulo, Brazil - Atta sexdens ASBM2 | ecosystem: Host-associated > Fungi > Mycelium > Unclassified ...
GCATTATAATGAATTGAAAATAAAATATTATTTATTTGATTCATATTTATCTGTTTTTGTTTGACGACAACAAAGTATAAATTTCACATGTTTTGAGCTAAAAAATACGTCCAAAGATATAACATGACAAAGTTGCAGGATTTCACAAACTCTGATGTGGCTGGAAAGGTAACCAAAAATAATAATGGCTTATTTGGGTTATTTGGGTTAATTTTTCGATTAAAAGGTGTACAAGTATTCTAAATAATACGCTGTAATCAGTACTTCAATTAACAACTGGACAGATTTAAGTCTATGAGAGATCATGAGAGATCAGGTATTTATTTTACCTTTGCACTTATTATGATCGAAACTTTTACAATTTGGCACGCTTCGTGTTCTTCATATTTGAATAAGAGAAATAGGAGTGGCAGCGATGTGAAACGCGCCGAGGACAAAGTTATACAATTCTAACTTACGGCTTCGTAATTACACGAAGAAATATGTTAGATCATATCTCGCGAAGTTCTCGCGTGTATAAAGAGTGTCAAGCAAATTTGTAACGCTCGTCGGACAGGCATATGTCGCATCGTATACAGCCACCGTTTCAGAAAGCCGAAGCGAGTTGCAGAAGCGGGGACAATTACACCGCTCGGCGTGGCGGCTAGTTGAAAAACTGTGGCTTTACATGGCGCGTTAAGTACGTATAACAACCATCCGCAATTATGCGCCTGGAGACAAACGTGTAAATAAATGTGCATCTCTATGCGCGCGTATATATATATATATAGATATATATATATATATATAGGTGCACGCTCCAGAGCGCAGAATGACTCACGAATGTCCCAACTATTGTGCGCCTACGCAAAGCAAAGCGCATGACATACTGCTAAGTCAGTCCTGTTAACATTGTACAAAGGTACAATGTTAAAATATCTGAGTACAGTTATTTGAATAATAAAATGGCTAGATACAGATAACGATACATACTACACCGGTTCTATTCTGTTTAGCGGCGGTATAATGTTCTATATCTTCCTGCCATCCTCTTTTTCTCTTCTTTCCTCGCTTAGATTCTCTGATACACGCGTGTTTGATACTGCATTTTTAAAAATGCAGCTACACTGAGAAAAAAATATAGTCAATTTTGTAATGAATATTTAGTATTCAATACTGTCAACTAAACATTTACTTATAGTAAATAAATATTTATTGAATAAAACGATTGTTAAATCTCAATTAATGGTTCTTGTATCAAATAAAGATCTCCAATAAATACTTAATTGTTAGTATTCAATTGCTATAAAATATAATTACTTTAGAATAGTAATTAGAAGGTAAACCACAAATTAGACAAACGTGAAAAACGATATTTAGATATTTAATCCATAATAGATAAAAAAAACTTTCGTTAACTATGGGTGCACAAGACGGAAAGATGGGAAAAATCGAGTCTTAGGTCAAGGTTAAGAGCTCGCACTCCGTAGAAAGTATAATGATCGAGCATACGCGAGAGATTGCTCGCCAGAGATCAGATATCATAAATGCCAGCTGGTGAATATATGCTTAATTTAAAAGCCGGTTCAGCTCCATTTATCCGCGGTATAATATTATAACAAGTCGACATAAATTTTCAAGGAACACATAATAAATGTCAAATTACGAATAAAATTTGAATTTGGGATCTTAATATATGTAGATAATATCATCATTTGCTCTTGATTTGCATTGATTTGATTTGCAATGTAATAAAATTATGATTATGTTAATTTAATAAATTAAGATTTCTGATATTTCTGATAAAGATTTTTAATATTTCTGCTTTTATATGTTGTCCGCAAGTTTCGCGCTAATCATAAGATTCTAATATTTCTGCTTCTATAAGTATTGTTCACAAGTTTTGCGGACAACATATAAAGCAGAAATATTAGAATCTTATGATTAGCGCATCTGAACACGTCGTTAACTGCTAAGTGGAACTGCTAGTGTAGCTCACTCCATCTTATTTACGATTTCATCGTGCCACCTGCGACAGAGATTACGTCTTCTGAACAGGTTTTCATACTGCATTTGCAGCGATGTTCGCCGCTGTAGATCGCTGAAAGTCTAGTCGCACGTAGAAAAGGAATCTCATTGCCTTTGTTGGAGTGCATCGGGGAAAGAGATCGCGGAGAGAGGAAGGATGCTTGAGAGTCGAGATTATACATCAGATTCAACGCGCCGACGGGCGACGTCGTTGCTGATGCCACTTGAGCTAGAATCGTATCTAAATGTACCTCGTATATCAGAAATCGAACCGTTCCCCGCGGCGTGTGTTCCGGGAACAGTTTACATACGTCATTTCGTGAGATGGCCGCATCCAGAATGGAGCATCGCACGCCGCTCTACTCTGTCGCAGATGCGCAACGACCATTTCTCGTACCTGGCGACATCGCGACAAGCCGCATGTGGAAATTTTCTTTGACTGTTTTCCGCCGCCGCCTTACGAACGGACTCATGGGACGTTTCGAGTATTTATGATAGGAATACAAGATGCAACGAAAGATCCACAGAGCAGATGAAACGTTAAGTTTGTGTTACGGTGTGTTATCAAGGCGTTCTCTGTTCCTGTCGACAACGAATCTACGAAGGGGTAATTTATGATCATCATTGTAAGTGATCATCATGAAAGTCTCTGGATGTCCCTGGATGAAACAAATCGTTCTCTCATAAGTATGAATATGTTTACTCAAGTCGAAAGTATTACCACAATGTGTTACGCGGAATATCAGTGCTGAATATCATCTTGGCCACGTTTCATTGGTATATTTATTGTAATAAACCCTGTAGTTCTTCATTACGATTGCGCTGGCGTGAAAATTGAAGTAACGGTGTACGTTTCTTAGTTATTATATCAATATAGTCGATAGATGCTTGTTCGCCATCAATTCCTGCACTTTGAGTTTCGATTGACGATCAGAAGCAAATTTATGTACGAGCTGCAGATAGCTATTTTCTCAAGGCGTGAATTTATACGGTACGTGATATACGTACCATGCATTTTTCAAGATAAAAATGAATGATGTAAAAGTTAGGAGGTTAAACGGATAATGAAAAACATGAAACGACACTATTGTCCACTTCCCACGGACCGGATATAACAAACGCGTTCCACGTAAAACGACGGAATTGATCTGTACTGGAGAGTGCTTGTTCCAGCGTTGTTTCACGTATACTAGTTTGCGTATACCACTTCGCGGTAATCGGTAAATTGCGCTTCGTGTCGATCGAAATAACGATTTCGCGCTTTTCTAATTGGCCCCGAACAGAGGTCACAAATCATATCTCGAAGCGCGAAGGTTCGCGGTTATACATGCGCTCGGGCGAGAATCCTTTTTGCTCCTTCCACCATTACTCTGTTATTATCCCGTCCTTCCAATCCCCTCTTTTCTTCCCCTTTGCATCCCTCCTTTGCGTCCCTTGCTTTCCTTATTTTAACGGATTCCAAGCCGCGGATGTAGGTACTAAAGAGTTATCGGAGGATGAAAAGGAACAGGAAGAAGGAAGCGTGGGAGGCGAGATGAGTAGACGGGAAGTTAAACAAAACATTTCGGATGAAGTTCTACGAGAGGTATTTAAGACTTGATTCCGTACGCCATTATCACATAATGTGGTAGTATTATAAGAAGTAAATGTGGTATCCGTCTGTACTGCGTGTGAGCTCCCCGGAAGTGGGCATTCATAACCGTGGTGCGTACGTATCTCAGTCCATAATAAGTAACGTCTTCCTACAATTTGAATCTTCATGGGTAATTCGACCGCGGTTGACCGCCGTAAAGAATGCGTCTATGTCGCGGTTGCAACTTCACAATCTCGCGTAGTCACTGTTAAAACAGGCAACGACATTAGCTTGCATGGCTTCGTAAGGCGTGACCTGCTGATGACAGGTAATTGAATATCTTTAGCGCCTCTTTGAAGATCGACGTGCCGCGACTCGATCCGCATCTTGCTTGAGAAACTCTTCCTTCGTATATTCCTTCTCTGTGATCCTCCTTCGCAAGTATTCCTCATCATTTTAATGGTTTATTATATCTTCCTCGAAGTTCTTTTATTTTCGCTGTCTGTCAAATTTTTTAAAAATATTTTTTTTTAAAAAATACATTTTTTAAAATAATTAAATTGAGTTTTGGTTCTGAATTGTTATAAATGCCAATAGGTGTAAAATATTTTTATTCTAAAATATTTTGTTAGACTTTTTATTATTACTGTATCTTTCATTTCTCTTATCATTTTATTCTACCTGTTTTCCTATCTCTTTTCCTTTTTTCCTCATGCCCAGCTTCAAGCAAGTTTTCCATGAGTCACGATCGAAGCTCCCGTCACATAACGGAGATTAATTACGATTTAGCAAAGAGTGGATGACGTATGATGAGACGTGGGCGGAGTGCCTACTTCGTCGCTTATCGTGACGTGGGCCAATAACCGAGGAAGAACGTGGTACTCGTGGCGGCGAGTGATAAACGCGTTGATTTATCAAAATTGTAATCTAACTCAACAACGTCTATAGATTATCGCAATTGCACGTATCACACGTGGGTAACATAACTGTGTACGCAACTTTACAACTTACAAAGACCCATATAAAGCTCCGTTATTGAAATAATATGGAAAACTGCATGCGATTTTTAAAACAAATAAACAATATTACGTTTGATGAATGTACACGCAAACTTTTAATATAATTACAATAATATGAACAATTTTAATTACGTGATTATTAAATTAATAGTCACAGATTAATCAAATAAGCTGTATTGGGAAATAATAATTTTTTTTTTAAATACGATCACGTGTTGAAGGAATACAAAATATTATTAACGCAGCAGTATCTCAAATCTTTTCGCAATTAATTTGAAATCGTTTCTGTTTTCAGGCGCACTGTCGCAATCCCAATTCCCCGTGTTTACGATTTATGCCCAGAAGAGTTGTCTGGCAGTGAAACCCTGCGAACGAGCTTGGTGCATCGATAGAGTGCAGGGACACCGCCTTCAGGGTCACGCACGCAGAACCATGACCGCCTCCTCGAGACAGCATTGCCTCGAGCTCTGCCTGGGCGAACGAGACTTCCTGTGCCGGTGAGTACCGATGCAGAGTATTTTCCTCTTACGTAGAACTGTCCGATTGCTCGTTTTCCACCGATCTGCTTTTCTATCCGCTTCATCGCGGATACGATGTCCGTGGAGTAGGACGAACTCGCTTCGTAATATTCGTCGCGAATCGGTACGCAGAGGGAACGCCGACTCGAGTAGCTTTCGAGGAGCGTACGCTCCAATGCATTTTCCAGTTATTGGATTCTTGGACCAGCTAGAGGACGTTACACTACGCTCTTATACACTCACGAGTGTTTCTCAGATAAGAACAGTACGCCGTTGGGACGTGAAAGAAAACGACGAAGAATAGCAAGCGTTAGAAAGGGTCAATCTAACTCACGTTAAAATTGCTCTGTTTATCGCCATGTATTGCAGAAAAGACGTTTTCAAGACGAGCTTTTTCTATTGTATAAGTGAGAATAAGGCGTCAAATAATCTTGTGAATTTTATTACATCGAAAATACGAAAGAAAAATATATTCTATATAATACATTTATTTGACAATAATTAGTAAACGCATATGTTTTTTGTATGTGATATAATTCAAAATTAATTAAATTCTACGTGAAGATTATTTTTGAATATTTTTGTTTTATTGCCAAACAATTAATATAATAATGAATAATAAGCAGAAAAAAATAATTTTGAAAAATTCATACATACTGTAAAGGTTTCTTGCCTATTTGAGTTATATAAGTACATATATTTGTCACACTGTAATGCGAACATATTGTGAATGCTCGATGAATAGAAATTTTTCGGTATTATCAATCTACACGAGATATAAAGTATAATAAAACGTTTTCATCGTAATGGAAATCACGATACTCGTATTATTACGTTTGTTCTGATGAATGCACGGCGTATTATACATTATACTGTACGATGGACATTGGTTGTTAGTTATCGTAATATCATAACGGTCGAATGAAAATTTTATTGTCAAGGAATTTGAATTTGAATTGTCAATACATTCAGGACTTAAAATAATGAGTACAAAACAACTGTATTACGTTAATGGGACAGATAATTTCTTCATTAATGTCAAATAAAACGATGCATTATACACGAATATCGTACAATGTAATAATATTGATTTATCTTGCTTACATCTCGCAATCATATTTTCAAATTTATAAACTATTCTCACTGTCTAACGCTTCAGAGGAGGTACGATAAAATGCAATATGCGATTTTAGCGGCTAACGAATTAGATGATCGCCGTCGTTTTACGAATATAGGTGCCGCATCGATGGATGTGTCCTTGTTGGAAATCACTTGCGTTGTCGCATTGATCTTATTTAGTATAAGTATTTAGTATACATAACCAGATGCAATAATGCGTATCGCGGCGTCCTTATTGCACGCGCTTATAAATAATACAGTTCCGCATGGATCATGATCGCAGTTCCTACGTTTATGTAGGTGGTATCCGGATAATGATCGATACTTTCATTACTCCTACAACGAAAGCGAGGAGAACGAGTATGCAAGGGAAGCTCGCGGGGAAAAAATAAAAATATGAAATGGCATAGACATCGAAGTTGATTTACGACACGATTATATTGCATTTTAAATGCTCTCTTTTACAGTGTCGCTGGCAAGTGCTCTTCTGATCGCAAGGTGTTATATAAACTGCTTCGTTCGCTCATATACACATTATGCATGTGAAAATCGCGCGAAAATGGCGTATCCGTCGCGATGGGACAGGACAAGGGAGATCGTGTATGGTTTTCATGCGTCCTAATTATACGGTATTACGCTCTTCTAATTATCAGGTTTATTCGTATGAAATTTACAAATATTGTTTCACACTAAACACGCACGTTTCGCATTCCCTTTGACACACAAGTTGAGCGTATCGGCACGCGCATATTGCCCAATGCTGCATTCTCGTCTTTTCCAATCTGTACGAGAAGGTGTTTTTATGCGCGCATCGTTATTGCCAATTCTCTTTCTCCGATCGTTATCGACGATACAAGTAAGCGTCTAGACAAGAATGATTTCTCTCATGCCGCGATCAACCGTTAGACACTTAAGGATTTTTCTCACGGAAGTAGTGATTATCGATCCGATAGCTTTTCTACAATTCATATGTTGATTTATATGCTAATCCGTATAGTCCATCTATCAATTAAAGCGCACTTGATCTGTAATTACATTCACCTTTGAAATGCGATTTTTTTCACGTATCACATTCAGCGTGTTGTTCCTCGCTTTAAAGCTCACGCGCGCTCTTTGAATGCGCTAAGCATTTTAAACGTGACACGTGCTCGATGCAATAACAAGCAGAAAAATGTACCTTTTTTCCTGGCTCAAGTTAAACTACAAACTATCGATTTTACTACGTTAAAATTACGCAGGTTAAATGTTCTTATATTTTATACTCTAATATAATTTTATTTCTCAAATATTTTCCTCAATTATAAAAAAAAAAACTATTTTCTATCGCGTCAATTAGCCGCCAAAACATTAATAAATTTGAATAGATTAGTTGTGAGAAACGTCAGAGTATCAGACATTTTTCATTGACCAAGCATGCGGAAGACGATGGCATGGGTCGGCGCGGCGCGTCTTCCGATTTCGATAGAGCTTGGTGTTGCGCATTTATGCGGTATCACGCCGACGCGTCAAGGTTCGCGTCCGTGAGGCAAGCGTGCCGGGTGAATGTGCACGTGCACACCTTGAAAGCCTCCAAAGCGAAAGGTCTCTGCCAGCTGGTCTCTCGCGAACGACCCCTAGAGCTGTACCTTGGCTTCGACCCGAGACAGGTTCGAGAGGTTCTCGGCCAAGCGGAACCGTATCAAATGTGGCATAGCTACGCGTTTTCTAGACCTCCAGTGTTTGAAGAAATCTTGGAAAAGAGAGCACCGGTGTGAATATATGCATGAACGACCGGACTGCTGAAGCAAATTTCTTGAACAAACGCACCTCTTTGCGTTTTCCAAGGAGGGTACAGACATAATCCGCTTAATCTCCGAAGAAATGAAACGCGTTAGGAAGAAGGTAGCAAACTAAAAACTTTGCTTATCGTAGCGATTTTCCACGGAGATGATAGACGGAAAATATAATTGCAATTACGCTGTTTAAAACGATTAATATGCGAGAAGCATATCGAGTAACGTGCGCCATGCGGAATTCGGTCAAATAATTAGCGTTAATTTATTTCGGGACGATTTATTGTGAGCTGTATACAACGTTAATATTAATTGGCATTGCAAATTGAATAGAGGAATAATAATTATTTGATATACGCTCGCTCGCCACCGAAGGCTGTTTAATCGCGAGCATCCGTATTCATAAACACCGCGGAATAATTCGGTACGAGAACTCACAGCGATATCGACTAAAATCGTATAAATCGACGGGTCGCTATCGAGCCGAGGCGATCGGCAGAAACATGCACGCGGCTAGGTCGCATAGCAAAGAGGAAACAACAATGAAACATTTATCCATGAGATAATGCACGACGAGATAATGCACGGATTCAGAGATCATTGAGCGAATAAAGGCGCATCCTTAGGGTTCGCATAATCTTTCCTAACCCGACTAACCCTGAGAGGTCAACGATGTGTAGTGGCAGAAACATTTAGGAAATTACATAAATATATATACTTTGTCGTTCAAAAAAAGTCTAAACGATAAGGAAGCGAAAAGGTGACCCAGCGCGTTTTTCGAAATCAACCCGAAAGAAAACACAGGAAGGAAGTTAACTATTTCATTAAATGTAGATAAATCTCTGCTACGCGTTCTCCCCGTTGGCGCCGGTCGCAATTGTTCACCGTACCGCTGTTCATGGATAATCAAGAGAATCCGTGGTATTATGTTATTGCGCAACAATACGCGCGTGTGATCGCGAGGGTTAGCTCCAGACGTGATGCTCCGGTTGTCTCGCACGAAGCCAGACCTCCGCTACTCGCTCAAGAAGCGCCGATGAAGATTGTATTAACATTCTATGGGAACAGTATTCCCTCGGTACAATCGCCTGATTAGACATTGTCGGCGTTTGGCGGCGGAATTCTTTTGCGGGAACTCCTTGATTTCCAACGAAGGCGCTTCATCACGCGGGGAGATCCTCGCCCGTTGAGATTATTGAAAGTTATTATGTTACAATCTTTTTTTTAAGACATGCATGCACGACGTTAATATGGATTAATACCCCTTTAATGACTGCGTATCATTAACAAACATCAAACTTTCTTTCTGTGATTTCTTTTATTTTCAAAATTGTCTTTTGTAACGATTATGTTTTTTCTTCTCAATAATTATTTGAAATTTCTATCGTTAATCTGAGTGTAGAATTTAACTGATAACAACTTTTTGACACTCTTTATTCGGTAAGTTTTTCGAAAATTAAATGCTTCAGTTCTTTCATTTATGGAAATTTTCCCGTTAAGTATTTTAAATTTGAAATATCTTCCAAATATATATTGCTTGTACGATTATCGCAACGGAAGAAATCTCTCAGAGGAAACCAAAGTATGAAAATGATACAATCGAAGGTCTGTCGCGGAAGTAGATATAATACGTGTATATTTCTTTTGTCCAATGCATTGGTTATTTGTTGCGAGCAAATAGTAAAGACTGAGCGCATCTCGAGTGATGTGCTCCAGATGAGTATTCGAGAGTACCGCGTTCGGAGCGCAGAGAAGAGAATAGAAAGAATGAAGAAAGACGAGATGGGGTGCGAGGAAGGAAGAGACTGAGATCGTTGTGCACGCTTACGACCGTTGGGACTGGTCGGGGCGATCGATCAAACGCGAATCGGTCGTTCGAGAATCGTTTCTGCTGCTACAGGGGGCTCAGACCTAGGCGATGGCTGTTCACGAGAGATAGATTATTACTGCCGGTACGCCGTATCGGCGTTCCTTGTTACCAGGTAATGAGTTTATTGTTTAAGAATCACGCCAGAGTTACATGTGCTGCAATCAATTACAATAATGTAATATAATCGTAGCAAGGTCCCGTGGCGTGCGGTGTATAATGAGGTCTTCTCTCCCTAATGAGAGTATTGGTTCACGAGAGGTGGCCACGTAGTCTAAGCACGTACGGCCATGTACTCGAGTAACGCGCATGTAAGTACAGTAAGATGTACATACGATACACACACTGATCTCGTATGCACATCCATGTACCTTCGTGCGCGTATGCATACATGCGTACGTGCGGATGTACGTGCGTGCATGCGTACGTGCGTTCGTGTGCGCGTAAGGCGAGACGAAATAAAATTAGAAGAGAACGGAAACATTCGCGCCAACTTTCGCCTTGTGCGAGCGCGAGTTGTAAATCTCGGAGAAAAGTTTAACTGGGGATATCCAAGCGCCTAGATAAAAACTTGCAGAAAGTTTGCGACGAAAAATTCGAATCCTACGTCGGTGGCAGCGAAGGCTCCCGGAAATCATTAATCTGGTGTGTCACATCGGACATTGCTTGAACGAAGAATTCCGGAAACGGCAGACACGAAATTCCTTTTATCCCAGGGGTTAGCTCGACGATCCGGGAATTCAGAAAATTTGCATTGCTGATAATTGTAGAAGACTCTTAAGACGCTATGACGCCTCGCCGTGAATTGTGTCAAATTGATCGCACTCGGATGTTTCTAAGTAGTTGATATTCCCTGATATTATTACGTGAAGTCTTTGACACGTAAAATTCGTAGATTTGCACGTTCGTTCTTTGACATCTCCTTTATTTAATTCTACGAACGACTGCAAAAGCCAAAGCTGATGAGAAGAAGAGCACTTACGCACCATGACTGCGTCGAAGTGGCGAGCGACAAACTTCCTGTAAAAAATTAACGTTTTGAAACGGAAGGACGTTGAGGGCACTACAGCGTGAATGAGGCCGGCTCTGGCTTTTGTCCCACACAGTCGAGTATCACGAGCGAGATTCGTTGGAAAGGGCGGTTCCAGCAAAGAAAGTATGTACGGAATGCATGATGTAAAACAGTTAAGATAACCAGAGTATTTTTACTCCCGAAAAAATGCGTTATTATCACGCGTGTTACGTCGATTATGATATAAGAATTAATCAAGATAGTGATTAATTATGCAAATCATTCAGTATGATGTGCGTCTGTTAATAACTTATACTTAAAAACTTGTTTCGCATCAATTGATTAAAATAAATTTTGAACGATTAATACGATTCTCGTATTAATTCTCGTATTTGACATAAAAGAAAAGATTAAAAATCAGAAATGTCATAAATTTCGAACAGTCATTAAAATGTTATTTTCTCCGCGTTTAAATTTTTTTACTTTGAATCTATATATTAAATAATTTTATTATAATGTAATTTGTTAGTTACTGGCAAAAATAAAAATTTATTGTAAAGTAATAGGACATTCACTGATTTTTATCAATGCCATTACAATAAAATTTTACTCGAAGTAAAAACAAAGTATTTTTGTTCAAATGAAATTCTGTTCTCGCTGGGATTTTTCCATTGTATGTTTTATATTTTATTGTGGCCTAAAAAATGGCTATTGAAAAAACAATCTGACTATAGTTATTCACATACAGATATACAAACCGTTTTGGAAAGAAAATCATGAAAAAAATATTGAGAAAATTTGATATATAGAAAAATCATACACCAGTTATATAATTTAATAATTTTCATCTATAATACTCATGCTTTTATATTATTCAAATTGAAATTATATATTATATATCAAATCATATATAATTCGTTAAATTGAAATAATAATAAAGTGCGCCAAATTAATTTAATTTCGCAACTGTAAAACGCAACTGTCTATCACAATGC
>Ga0157364_1006685_pt1 | contig 11881 bp, 5 predicted proteins | sample AttsexASBM2_FD_111476 | JGI IMG/M metagenome (GOLD analysis project Ga0157364, IMG submission 111476) | Fungus gardens microbial communities from leaf cutter ant in Ribeirão Preto, State of São Paulo, Brazil - Atta sexdens ASBM2 | ecosystem: Host-associated > Fungi > Mycelium > Unclassified ...
TAAATCACAAGAGTCTTTAGTTCAACTATTCGTTACTATTTTTATAACATTATATAACATAATAATAATTATAAAAATGGAGCTTCTAGCCTTCATTATTTTACAATGCAATTATAATGAGAAATACTAAACTTTTCACCTAATATTATACTATTTATATTTATTATGATGAAATAAAAACGAATAAAACAATTTAAAAACAAAATTAATCCATAAATATCAAACATTTAAATCTAGCTAACTGAAAAAGTGAATGTGTGTGTGTGTGTGTGTGTGTGTATGCGTGCGTGCGTGCGTGCGTGCGTGCGTGCGTGCGTGCGTGCGTGCATATCTGTATTTATAGATCCGGAGCTTGCTTCGACTGATTTAAAGCATGATCACAATATGAATAATGATTTTCGTGATTGTATCTTTTAAATCGATCGATTCGAATCTATTCTTTTATCAAGAGTGCGAGATCTGTTCCGCTTGATGGTGCATGCTGCCAAAGATAGAACCGGTTCTCCTAGACGAGCAAAGCCGATAAAACATCTGCAGGAATTCGTAAAGACGCGGTCGTTAACGTTCGCGCGCGGGCGGCAAGTTATTAAACATTTCAGTATGACGCATCGCGAAGTATCTGGAGTTACGGGTGTTCGTGCTACGCGTATAATTAGCCGGACTCCCGAGAGATAGGCGAGAAAGAGATACGAATGGGAAGAACCCGTGTTTGTGCCTGACACATTTTACGTGACGTCGCGTGATTCTGTCGACGTGAGACGCGATCTCTATATTCGCGCTGCTTCATCTTGCATCACTTACCGAGGACGCGAACAGTAGAAGAGACCAGAGAGAGATTTTTTCATTTTTCAGTTTCAAATTTTTACAGAAATTAAGACTTATTGAAAAAATGAATTCTACCAGTTATTGCATACATTTGACTATCTAATAATATTTTAATAATAAGAGAAAACTGATAACTAATATGAAAAAAAAAATGCATTTTTCTAATGCATTCAATCTGATTGAACTAACCCCGAGACTAAGATAAGGTGACTAATGATATAAGGTAATTTGATTAATATTATTAAAATAAAAGTTAATGTATATTTAATCTTTACATATATAATAAAGCTTTCATAAAAATGTATTTTAAACATAAACATGTCTATAAAACTTTGATAAAAATGCATTTTAAACACAAATATATTTATAAAATAAAAAAATATAACTTTGTATCTTGTTATTAAATAACAATTTATCTAATCCGAATCGTTATTCGAATTACAGTTATAACAAACATAATAAGTTACCCTTTATTTAGAATGTATCTATACATGTTCACAAAATTATTCTTTTAATTATTCTTAATGTTTTCACATTATTATTAACTACTTCTATTACACTTAAAAAAAAAAGTAATTTTACAAAAGAAAGAAGGAATATATGAACATATATGGACATATATTTCATATACAATTATATGTTTATGAATATTTATATATGTATAAATGTATTTATGTATAAATGATCATAAATATACAGTACAATTTATTATATTATTTATTATATATATATTTATACATATTTATATATATTCATTTATGAAAAATTTCTTATACATGTAATTTAACCATTATTGCATATTTTTATTATTAAAATTCATTAAAACTACAAAAATTATTGCATTATAGATGCATTTAAAATAAAAAAGAATACTCTCTAAATTCTTTTGAATGAAATTTCAAAGAGATTGAAAATGCAGCTATATATGGAACAGAGTGAGATCGTCCTGGTAAAAAAAGTTGATAGAAAACGATTGAGAATAATAGGATTTTTATCAATTTGTATCGTTTTTCTGTAAGTTTGTATCATTTTCTATTGTTAACCTCACGAGAGCGATTCATCGGATATAAATCCTATCATATTTTATCGGATTTTATAAGATTTGTACAAGATTTCTACAAGATCTGATTCAAATTAGTGAATTTTCAAATCATATTCAAAACAATAGGATTTTTCTATCGTTTTTTATCAACGTCTTTACTAGGACATAGCGAATGACAGGTTTTCTAATCTAACAAACTTTAACGATTAATATTTTGATTCGCAAGGCAGAATAATGCTTCTTTTTGCTAAATAAAAAAAAAATAAAAAATTTGTTTTGAGCAAAAATACATCGAATGAGCCTAGTTTTATCGAAATTAGACGTGAGGGAATCAAACTTATACTCACTTACGTGTACGATTTTTTAAAATTGTAGCGTAATTTCTAATACAGACGCGCCCGCCTCATAGCATATTGAGCGGTAGTCGTCGCTGCGTGTTCAGACACGTTTACGTTTACGCATATTTCGCGATTTGTTTATAACCTCGTAGCCTCGATTATTCTACTTACCCCTATAGTTTACTGACCTTGGTCTCCCCTATAACTCATCTACGCTTCTTCAGTCCTCCTTACGCCCTGCAATAAAAAAAAATACGATAGATGAAACAATCCGTGTGCTCAGCGTTAATAATGTTTCACATTACATATTAATATTTATCAATATACATAATTCAATATGCTAATTTTCGCATGTGGCTAATGATGTTGTACCTTGAACATTGGCTTATTTTTTGTTATTATCTTCATTACTTCTTATTATTTCTTTTTATCTTGATTTTTTGTTGTTTTTACTATTTCAAGATTTTACACTGACAATAAGAGAAAAAAAGATTTATAATTTAACTATAATTTATAATCATTTTCGGTGCCAATTATACCAAATATATATATATATATATACACACACACACACACACATTTTTTATACTATTATAAAATATTATTACTAATCTCATAGCAGTAATAAAAAATAAGGCTCCTAATCATAATCGGTTTATGATATTGTACAATTATAGTTACAAGTACCAAAGAAATTTTTCCAATGTAATAAATAAAATGTTACAAGAAAAATAATAATGGCTGTACAAATTTTCATTAAAACTCATCGTAAGATGTGTGTCTTACCTAAATTATTATAAATATATTAATCAAACAATAATTAATCAAATAATTAATTAAACCAACAATGTTTCGCGTTGCGTGAAGTCACCGCGCCAGAGATGCCCACAATGTGCGTCGCGATGAGATAATACACGTAAAATGAACCTCGTTTCTAATCCTTTTATAAGATAAACGTCCTAGTAACCGGACATATATACATATATCTAGATACTTACAAATTTATTGCTACTAATTTCAATTTTTTAATTACAATATTATAATTTAATGTATTTTTTATTTAAAAATTATATTTAAAAAAGGATTTGAGATTAACAATATAAATAAAGTTTTGTGTAAATTGTAAATGTCCAGTCATTGGGACGTTTACCTTATGTATGCAAGAAGAAAGATGCGGCGGGCCTCTTTAGCGGTTCTTTAAACATTCGAACACGCGACAATGAACGGCAGAAACAATAGTCTGTCTTAATCAGCATAATTTTCATCTCTTGAAAACGTTAAGAGGAAGATCGTCACCGGTGCTGGAAGAGGAAAAGTGATAGAATGTGACGGTGAGAGAGGAAGCGTGACGTGCTGTCGGCGCAATTAAAGCGACATTAATTAATTGTTAGCATAACAATGCGACCGGGTTAGCCACAGAGATGTACGCGCGAATAGCGGTCGACCGTAAGGCCTCAGGCCTTCATAAATTTACATCCTTCGCCGCGAGAATCATTTTTTACAGCCGTTAAGAGAACACGTAGAAGAAAAGGAGAGAAAGAGGGAGAGAGACAGTGGACCTACAGCAATGCAACGGCCATATCATGGGTCCCCATAGTGTTGTCCATAATAATCATCGATGTCTCGCCCCAGGCACGGAAGATGCCCCCGAGGTTCGATCTCGTTATCCGTTGTATGTTTCGATCAGGACATTTTTTAAGCTTTACATTCGGATTGTATTTCTCGCTCATTTAGGACAAAACAATCTCTCTTTTAAATAATGCAGGTCCATGAAACTCTCACTCTTTCGAGATTTGTTCACAAAGTCGCGGTTTAAAGTTGTTGAAAATCCAAATGCTTAATGTGAACTGATGGGGTTTTTCACATAATTTGTTTTTAATAAATAGATCAAGCGTCAATAATATGTGTTTACAGATTTTATGGACAATGCATCAGCAATGTAGAAATTTTTGTCACTCTTCTTGTTGATCATCTGTGAATAGAATTAATTTCATAGAATATAGACGCCAATTATGCTATTAAAAGTTTTTAGAATGTAATATGTTGTGTTTTTTAGATTTTATTATTTTTATAATTTTTTATATAATAAAGTGTTTTTTTTTACAATTAGAAAAAAGAAGTAAATCTTATTTTTTCAAATTAAAAAGTAATATAAATACGTGAAACTAAAATATGGTTAATCTTGACAGATACAGTAATTATCGAATATCTCCATCAAACATATTAAACATGATCTTGAATCTTTATTAGACAAATGTCCGTCACAATCGGTTGGATTGCTGAGTGAACTTGAACAATTTTAGTAATCTAAGAGTAACGATATAATAAAAAAATCAATAAATTAAAAGTGATTGTAAATAATCTGAATCACGTAAACAAAAATTGCAAGATTATAATTATAACATTTAAAAAACAATGTTAATTCATTATAATAATTTCATTATAATAATTTATGATAAAACAGATTTTTGTTCGAGAAACACGCCTCTTTTTTTATCTTTTTTTTTTTAAATAGTAATTAATGTCACCATCACTGTGATAAGAGGAATATGTGGCGTAGAACCATGAAGAATAGAAAAATGACACACGCATACTTTGTAGTAGTTCAAAAACATTCTTAACATAATTCGCAAGCTAGACAGGACTCCTCGGTCTTAATTTTAGATGACGAAGAAATGCGATCTATTTTTCGTGTAATAAATGCGATTTGCTCGGCTGCCAGTTGTTTCGGTTACCGAGGCGACTGGCTATTTCCGACGATACGATACGTTCTTGAAATCCGAAAAAAAGCTTTGTATAACGACGTCCGAGTATCGGCCTCGTTATTTCTCGCTCCGTTAAAAGAGATATGCGATCGTAACGTGAGACGGGCCGTGGGTGGTTCGGCGCACGAGTGCCTTTAGATAAGTTATTTTTAATGTCCTCTAGTGCCCGAAAAGAGGAATGCATCGTAGCCATTACAAACGCGTACTGAGACAGACTGCATGAATTTTTCCGTCTGTAAAATCGCAATCCGCTTTATCGGTTTTATAAGAGATCGATACAGCATAGAGTTCTTCGATTTAAGATACCAGTAAGTAAGTGAAATTATCTCTTTATATATCTGATCCTTCAAACAGTATCCACATTATGCCGGCATTCTGGCAAGAATCCATTAACGAGTCTAAAAACACGATTTTGGGACACAAATGTAATTATAGCTTTACAGCCGTTGTAAAAGTCAGGTATGGCATCTAATAAATGCTACCGAGTTTTCAGGAATTGTCATGTCCGCTATTTTTGCGAATGATATAACGAACGAATTATTGGTTGTCCCAAATTGTAGCTACGTGACTACGTAGAATAAATTTAGCGAAAATTTGTGGCCTCTGAGATGTGGCGATTAATGTATGTCGGATTTAATGAGTCCTACATAAACAGGAAAGAATAAGTTTCTTAATTAGCGTCACCGTGTATAACTCACTAAGCAAGCCTGTCGCTTTCGAACTTTGTGACTTATGCCTGAATACCGATGATATTATTCTTCACTGTCGCGTAATACGTTCGACAAAATTAATTTCCTACATTTATGGATGATATCACCGGATAATATATGCATCTACCAAACATCATTAATCGTGTTTTCTTATGAGCGATAATTCACGTCTCTTAAGTAAAATCGTTGTTATTAACGATCTGGAATACCATAGCATGATTAGTAAGCAGATGCCTCATTACGATTGTCGACAATAAAGTAATATGGCGGATGCCCGTGTCTCCAGAAAATAGTGCCGATGGCAGTCTAGTAGCGACATTTTTATCGTCGTCTTTACGATATTCCCTTCTTGTGTTCGTGCACCTCCATTCCCTCACGCCATTATAGACGCTTCTCAAAAATCTTCATTCGGCAATTTCGATCTCGCCTCTCTCCCTTCCTCTCACTCTCTTTCTCTCGTTTTCTGGACGTATTTTATTCGTGATGTCCTGCATTAGCGTCGCGCGCCCGTGTATGCGTTCGCGTGCATGTCGGATGGAAACACAGTGACGAGGCACGTGGGCGAAACGAGCAACCGAACTGCACAAAGTGGACGCATCTCGCCTCACTTCGAATTAATATAAACAGCAACGAATAACCGCCTACATCTGCCCCTTTCTCCGACCGTTTCGCTGATTTCAGCGTGCTGGTAGTCGATCCGATGGTAAAGGACAGCTTCCTGCTCCCTTTCCTCCTCGGCAGGAGATTTCACCCTTCCCCTCTGCGCCCACTCTCGAATCCACGAGCGATCGTGGACCGCCCGCGGTGATCCTCGCTGGAGACTTCTAAATCCTTCGCGAATCAACGAGATGGCGATCATTACCGATCTTTGCCTCGGTGATGGCCCTTCGATTTTGCCAAAATTTTGTCGTAAACTCGCGGCGGGTCGTGATAGAAAACACGAAGACATTGCTTTCCGCGCACGGTAAGTAAAAAAGCCAAGATGGTTTTTATTGCGTTTTATTTCGTGAGCGATTTTTTGGAAAGTGGAACGAACTCTGTATGCCTGCAGAGAGAGTTTCGCGAGTTTCCTTCAAAATCGTGTATGCAAAGGAATAATTCTCAGTCTCGCGTTGACTTCAAAACGGCTTGTCATATATAATAGCGAAAGTAGAAATCGTTGACCTTTTTAAATACGTTACGTTGATGAAATAAAGAAAACTTATGCTTTTTATGAAAAGAACAATTTTGCTGCTGAAGTGTCTAAAAATTTATCTATAAGAAGAAAATAATTTTGTTGGACCATAAAAATAATTATATGAGACGTTCAAACTATTGCTAGAATGTGAAATTTTTTGTAGCGATTTTATGGACCATTAAAATAATTGAGAGCGTCCAACAAAATTATTTCCAGATTTCTAACTAATTAAATTTTTAAATAGGTACTTTAGCAAAATTATTCTTTCCGTGTATCAATAAAAACATAATAATTATCTTTCAGTTGCATTAAATAAAAGTTATCAGATTTAATATTATGTGACCTCTAATATTTTGAAAATATTGGCTCTATGATAAGAAAAATTTCTGATTGAAAATATACAAACCAATAAGATTTATCATATCAATCAGAATTTCAGTCATCATAATTGAACATTTGGATTATCTCAGCTAGAATTATAATAAGACTTAACTAGAAATTTTTAATTTGACCATTTTTATCAGAAATTTTTCTCAGTGCGAGAATCTAAATTTAAAAGAAAAAGATAACAATACACAGCCACGATTTGTTTGGTACAGAGTGAATAATATTGGGTTGTCCGGAAAGTTCATGCCGCAAAAGATTTAAATTTAATAAATGAAATTAAAAATTTAAATTTTCTGCGTTTCAATTTTCCTTCAAAATCGGTACGAACTTTCTGGCCAACCCAATAGTTAAACTTTCCATTCGTAGAACGAATTCTCTTTCGATCATTGAAAACTGTGATAACATTCGATCGACCCAGATCGATCTCGGCGCCGCTTTCTAAAACATCGATCGCGTAAGTGTTGTGTCATATCGTTCTCTATTAGTCGACGTGCATTTCATCGAAATTCCACCGTCGAAGGGCTATCGCCTCAAGGCACTTCCCTTTGTGGGACATGACGTGGGCGCGCACGCGTGGCGTTGAATAATTAACTTCGATCAGCGCCGTCGTAGGTTTTATCGTAATTATCGCGCGACTCGACTCGTTCTTGCCACGCAGCGGCACCCCAGCCAATCATAGATTGTAGAAAGATGATCGACGAACGCGATCGAGAGAACGAAACGACGAAGGAATGGAAAGTGAGGCGAGTAAGCTTTATATTCCCACCGTGTTTGCTATAAGATCTCACGTATGTATCGAGACGGATTTAGAAATGTTCAAATTGTGTATATAGGTTTTAGAATAATAGTAAATAATAATGTCCGTACATACTTTATTTAATTTTATCACATATAATAAAAGAAATTATGAAGCTTAAAAATATTATAGAATTACATATATTATATCTTATACAACATCTTCGAAACGTTAAAGTAATTAATAGAAAAATAATTAGTCAAAGAGAAAGAGAGAGCTTTGTTAGTTCAAGATAAATGTGCGAATTGTTTGCAGAAGTGATTACGACATTAAGGGAAGAATCTTGTTTCAAAAGGTCAAACACTAAATCATACGTCAATACTCGATGTCATCGGGCGATTCATCTTAAATTCAACCGGGTAAAAAATTTTTCATATAAAAATATATGAACATGTATAATTATATTTGAAATATTCATTCTTTCCTTTGGATAATCTCTGTCTCTATGTATATATATATATATACACATATGGAATTTAAAAAATTCTTTTATTTTGTTTTTCCTTACCCTTTAAATTTCTTGGAGTAAAATCTTACTCCAAAAGAATGAAAATCTGAAAATATTCTTATTCAAGAATAAATTTTTTCACTAATACTTTTTTTAATAATAGCAATATTTTAACTCTTTTAGCGTGAGGTTTTACTCGATCCCATAAATTTAGAGAGTAAATAAAATTGCATTATACAACATATATATTCTATATATAATTGTATATACATATGTAACTTTTCTGTACAATTATTTATGTATTTATGTATCATTACACATGGAATTTTTTTCTCACTTCATTAAACTTTCTATAAAAGAAGTAATTATGCATACTCTTTTAATTATTTTTCCTGCATATACAAACAGATATTATGCAACAAAAGGAAACTTATATTGATTTTGTATAAAATTATACATATTTATTCAATGTTCTCATATAAAAATTTTTTTCCCGGAAATCTTTCTATTCGTTATTATTTTTTTATGATAATCAGCCGTGAATGGAGAGAGGCGGCGGTCATTTTTATCAGAATCGGAATGTGGAAACGCGAATCATCGATGTGTTACAAACGGAGGGAACAAAAGCCGCGCGTCTCAAAATAAACGCGTCGGCGGATCCGCGATACGTCTTTTACTGTGGTCCCCCATCATCACACGTCTGTTTTTTGGCATTTTGCCAATAAGCGTAAGATATGGATCCCGTCTCGAACCATACCGCGGTTTCGGCTCATCGAGTTACACATTATTCAAGAAAACGCGCGTGGCCTTAAATAATCCTGGGCAGCGGATAATTTCTCGAACGAGCGCACGCATCGGCGTGGCGTTCCGAAACGCAACTTTGTGTTAAGCGGCAAAGTCGTCATACGATTTATCTCTCCTCTACCTGAAATTTCCATTTAATTTATACTCTTTCCCCATGAAGAAGATTCGGCAGTAAACATCGAGAAGATCTCTCCTTTATTTTGCTAAAATATTAAATGCCAGGAGGGAAAGATATACGCGTATTACTGTATATAGTTTACATAAGTGCGATAAAGAGACGCGCGTCGGGTTTTATCGACGGACGTTTCACTTCTCGTGTACATTTTCGTGTCGTAAATAATTTCCCGAAATGTCCATTGGATTGTTCGCACACGCTCGTTACGCCAGATAGTCGGAGAGAAAGAAGGAGAAAGACAGAGAAAAAGAAAACCGGGTATCTCTTTCTCCTGAAGATGCGCTCGACGTTCAAATCAGCGACTCCGACTCATCCGATCCATTCCAAGACGATTCGTCTTTACCTCGACCTTCCACCTTCCCGCACTTTTTCAAAAGTGGCGACGTTCTCAAGCCGAGTTGGGCGACGGAATAGCGCAATACGGCGCGGCAACAGGATTGCGAAATCGCCGTGGAAATAATGACGGGCGTAGAACGTAGACTGAGGCCAATTTGCATCTGTAATTACCACGGCGCGCCGTTAATAACTAATTAATGAGAGAGAGCCTTGCTGGGTTATGAGCTGGGTGACGTAACGCCAACCGCCTCCGGATCGCCGCCGCTGACTGTTAATTGATCGGCGATTAATCAACGGTTCTACCTATTTTTATCCTTTTCCCTTCTTCCTGCGCGTGCCGTCATCCATTCGTTCCTTGAATCCTTTATCTTAGATACGCATTTCCAATCTTCTGTCAACTGCCAATTGCGAGAATCTCGGAACCGTCGATTATCGAGAATTTTCATGATAATGATAATAGTGTCCCCTCAGAAAGAACGATTTTGCTCAAGTAATTAAAAATTTAGATAGATCTTAGCTAGATAGATCTAAAAATAATTTTGTTGGATTATTAAAATAATTATATAAGACACTCAAATAAAATAATACTGCAAAAGATTTGACATTACAGCAATTTAACTATCCTATATAATTATTTTGATAGTCCAAAATTTATTATTCATATCTGGCTGGATTTTTACTTTAACTATATAGATTTAAAAATAATATTGTTGGATCAACAAAATATTGGATTGTCCGGAAAGTTCGTGCCGATGTTGAAGGAAAATTGAAACGCAGAAAATTGTAATTTAATAAATGTATATTAAAATTTAAATTTTAGTCGACACGAACTTTTCAGACAACCCAATAATTACAGGAAACTGAAGCATAAGCAATACTGCAAAGAAATTTGTCATAACAATCAGCTTCAGTTCTGTTCTATATAATTATTTTGAAGACCTAACAAAATTATTTTCAGATTTGTATATCTAACTAGAATCTTCAGATATTTCAGCAAAACCGTTCTTTTCGAGTGATAGAATTTACAAGCGCTGCCGAGCATATTAATTATGCCGCGCAACTAATTGCTCATCCTGAGCGACGTGGCGATTCTATTCTTTCTTCTTTCAAATATGTTGCACGTGCATGCATGAGTGCGCACAATTTACGAGCAATTAAAAAAATGAAAAATTGCACGTGCTACATGGAGGCTCCTGAGCTCACTCAAGTCGCCATCGACGTAATTTCACAATATTTTTCCTCGTTGGTAGCGAAATCCTATAGCAGATGCAGTCACGATATCAAACTAGTAATTCAGATCGCCATTCTGGCGGTCATTTGCGTTATCGTTAATCTCAATACGGTTCACATTCCTCACGATCGTGAATTCGACGTTCTTTACATGCAAAGCGCTGCAATATTCATCGCAGAAGTACATTACGACAAATCACTCTCTTAGCTTTACTTAGACAAAATAAAGACTAACTTGTAGACTCGACATTCATCGATTTCCAATCAAACTGATTCTCGCAATGAACTTGAATTGCGCCAGCGCAAGTCTCGAGCGAGCTCGAGGGCTGCGAGAAGATTTACAAGCGGACTGATAATCCACTTCCGAGCTGCGATCTCCAAAGATTAATGATTAAATTCATTTAAATTCGAATTCGTTTAAATTTACTTCGATTTTACCTCATTTTCACTTGGAGCGAGCCGATTACGCCGACAACACCAGTTACCCATCACGCCGCATCCTTCATCAAGGATGTCCCTTCGTTTGCGCACGTATCGCTTCCGGTAGCACACGTTCACACTAGTCTGCACTTGAAATTTCAAGAATTGACCACCGATCATTCGCGCAACTCGAGGAAAATCAACCGGTACAAGGCCCAATAATATTACGCGGAGGGGATGTCTTCATTAAAGAGAAGGCAAACAAACCGAGGGCCCGAACAGACTTCCGGTGGCGCTACCATCGACGACGTCGACGGCAACGAGGACGACGACGATGACGACAACGACAACGACGACGACAACAACGACGACGACGACGACGACGACGACGACGACGACGACGACGACGACGACGACGACGACGACGA
>Ga0157364_1006686_pt1 | contig 11881 bp, 5 predicted proteins | sample AttsexASBM2_FD_111476 | JGI IMG/M metagenome (GOLD analysis project Ga0157364, IMG submission 111476) | Fungus gardens microbial communities from leaf cutter ant in Ribeirão Preto, State of São Paulo, Brazil - Atta sexdens ASBM2 | ecosystem: Host-associated > Fungi > Mycelium > Unclassified ...
AGCTGTTGCCATCACATGATCAAAACTTGTACCTGATGGGAGCTGTCATCTGTCATAGCAGCTGTCAGGCTAATTTTAGAAGGTAACTAATTATGTTACTACATTGATATGCTTGTATCTCTACCAATACATATTGCTTTGAGACGCATTATATATTGTTGTAAATGGATTGATGAGCACTTTTCAATGCAAGTTTAATCATGTGAATCTGTTCAGCCATTCATGAGATATTAGTAGATGAAGCTTTTATAGCTACTGATGGCCTGATATCTCAGTCATTTATTGTTGCTTTTGTACATCCCATATATGTGCAGATAGCCCTCATTTGGGGCTTTCCAGCATAACTTAGTTTGTGAGAATTGGTCTACTAGTTGTGGAGATACAAGTTGAATGAAGTTTGTGACACTTTATTTATTTTAGGAACTAATAGTTGAGAGCTCAATACTATGATACTTTTTGATATATGACTAAGAGAGCCTCACAGATAATTGTATATTTATGTCTTTTTAGACCAAATGATAAAATACTATAATTAAAAGAAATCTTATCTTATCTGTTTAGTAATTCTCAGGATTATAGTTGAATTTCTATCTTCAAACTCTCTTATCTATCCTTGATTATTAGTTAGTATAACTATTGGTTAAGAAATAAAAATAGCTAGACTTTATACTTAAGAGATAAGTAGCTAGATGTCTAAAGTATAAATGTTTCTTATTGTTAATTAAGTAATGTTATATTAGTTTAAGGTTATACTAACAGTAATTAATCTTATTTTCTTAGGCTCAAGTCTCCTATTATATTGAGCCTGATCTCAGATAACCCTTAGACTATGTGTTATAGCAACCAACTAACCAAGATAGTTAATAGTGCACTAAATAGTCTTATAGAGCAAGAGTTTTGTAGAAATCACAAGAGAACTTGATAAGAAGTCTCTAATATATTGTTACCCTATTTGTATTATAAGTACATGATCTGTGCTAGTGATAAATAACCCTATCCTGAAGTCTATGTGTTATTTATAAGTGTATAGTATATATACTATGAGATAAATATATTATAAACATATATCTTGATGTCATTCTTTCAGCTTCTTCTTCTATATTCTATGCCTATGATATAATGTCATGTGATACATCATGTGACTGTGGTTATATGCCTTTTCATTGTTTAAGAAATAAAAGAAACAGAAAAAAAAATCAAATTAAAGAAAATAGATAAAAATAAAATATAAGGGTCCAAGCATACTATGATACTATGTCTCTCTCATAGTTGACCTTCCTATCACTCCAAAGAACATCTGTGTATGCAAAATAGTCCTAAAATACAATAGTAAAGAAGCAGCCTTTTTACTCTTTGTAAGTAAAAAGCTTTTTTAACTTGACTTTTATATACTAGACTCTGTTACTAGTTTTGACTCACTCTCTGAGGCAATCTCTAGACTCCTTGCTAACTACTAGACTACTTATGTGAAGAAAATTATAGTTACTACTTAGTCCAAAAGAGTAGTAAAACAATAAGTATAAGACTACACTTGTTAAAAATCCTCTAAGTAGACTTCTATGATGTTCTGTATAATACCATGTTATGTCATGTGGCATTTTATATTAGTCATATATAATATTACACTAATACTAACTCTAATTCTAAGTTAGTTGTTTTTCTTTTTTTAGTCTCTTATAATTTCTCTTTTCTTTTATAGTTTAGTTTTATTATTTTCTTCTTTGAACTTAGCTAAGAGAGTATAATAATATATCATATATGATAGTTACAAATATCACAAAGTATGATAAAAGTGTATTATATATCATAGTTACACAGTTATACAACTTGGTAGGATATTATAAAAAGTAAATTACTTTATGGTAGAAACTCTATTAAGTTTTCTTGCATTATTCAATATACAAGTATTTCTTTTATCTTAATCCTAAGTATTAAGTTATAACTATCAGAATCAAAGATAGTGGACTTGTTCTTCTCTTATTTAAGATATTCTTATTTTCTATGATTTCTTTTCTTTTCTTTACTTATTTTTAAACTTAGTAAAATAAAGGAGGGTGTGATGTCACATTCATGATCACAATTCCCTATGATATATCAGAAGAGTGATATCATATATCATAAAGAGATAATGGTTTTATCAACATAACTTATAGTATTTAGAGTAGGCTAGATATAAGTATATACAGACATATCTGTGTTAGGAGCTCTACTGAGTCCTTTTGACTAAACACTTGGTCTTAAGTTATAACAATAACAACACTAGAGCCTTATAGATAAACTAAAGAGTGTTTTGACTGGTTTCTCTTTCACTCTACAACTAAATAGGCTAAATAACATGTTTTTAATAACAGAATTGCTAAAATTGCATCTACCAACAAACAATCTTAGAATTTAATAAGCTGAGTTAAAAGTTACCTATAGTAAAGGCAATTTACTTCTAATGATAACTCTGTAATAATCTTCTAGACTTATGAAGTGCTCTTTACTAGTTCTATAATACTGTAGCTAATTATTCTATTAATCTCTTTATTTTAAATAAAGTCCCTAGCCAAACCACTTACTCCTAGTATTAGAGTTAAAAATAATAGACTTTATTTTTCTTTTTTTCTCATTTTTATATTTATATTTTGGACTTAGAGTTAGAGTTAGTATGACTATTACAAACTGTCACACATATTACAGTTATGATCACATGATCACATATTATACAAAGGAATATAGAAGGTTCTAGAATAATGATGGTATATAGCATGTTTACTACATGTTGATCTAATAAATAATATATAGTCTTTGAGGTAAATTAGTATTAGTCTCATACAGACCAACTAGCTAGCATATATAAAATAGACACTTTGTACTAAAAACTCTATTATGTTCTCTTATATTAACCTAATACAAGATTTGACTTAACTCTGAGTCTTAAGTTATAACACCTGAGTATTTTTTCTTTGTTAGAAATACAAAAAACACTTAAAGCTTACTTTAATATTTCTACTCTAGGTTCCAACTATATTAATTATATCTTGGGCTCATTCTAGCTAACAATATCTATGTTATAGACATTCCATTCTTAGCTAATATATGTTTATTGCTACAACACTAGTTTAAACATAAGAAAAGTTATTTTCTGCTATTATACCTAAGTTAGATAAATATAAAAAGACCTAACTTTTCATTAATATTAAATACTGTAAGCTTGACTATAAACTTCCTTACTTCATAATATCACCAAATTTTACTACTAAACCTATAATGCTATAACTTAAGTGTTAGGGTAACTGGGTAAAAGAGCAAGACATTTCAAATTTCTAGGAAATTTTAAGTTTATTGTTTAAGAAATACCAACTATACACATATCTTTAGGAAATCTTAAAAGAACAGAATGGAGATTTCTGAAGGTAATGACTACTTCATATAATAGCAGGTCTTGTTATGGTATGCTTGGACACTAACATTTTTCTTTTCTTTTATTTATTTCTCTTGATTTAATATTTCTTTTCTTTTGATTTTTTGTTTCTTTTATTTTTTCTTTTTCCTTGAGAATGAAGAGGCATGTGACTGATGTCACATGACATATCACATAATATGAAGTCATAAACCTAGACTTTGGGAGAAGAGGCTAGAAGGATGATATTAAAATACTTATTAACAGTATATTCACCTTATGGTATATATATAGTATGCTTATGGACAATACATGGATATTAGGGTAGGGTTATTTATTGTTAGCATGGACCATATATCTATTATATAAATAAGATAGCAATACATTGGAGACTTCTTATCAAGTTCTCTTATAATCTCTACTTGATATCTATCTTGAGATTTATTACTTATATTACTATTAGTCTTTTGACTAGTGGTTGCTACAACAAGTCCATTCTGATGTGCCAGAATAGTGTTTACATAAGCAGGGAATAACAACACTTAAATAATCAAAAATAGTTCAAAATAGAGAGAATGAATTAGAAGAAAGCTAGAGTACTTAGCAAGCACTTCTAAAGTATGAAAAAGCAGATGAGTAGATAACAATAGTAGACTATGGTAACAGAAGTCAAGCAGAAAAGAGATTATGCTAGGGCACAATAAGAACTATGCAATACTAGCCTTTAACTGTTTACTAAAGAATTCAAAGGAGATGATATTAGCTTCAGAGATTAAGAGAAAGTGTAGAAACAATAATATAGAATAAGATAAAACTCTTAAAAGAGCTCTCATGAATGCAAAAGGATGAAGTTAAAAATAATATTAAAAGAAATATATAAATAACATCTGTTTGTGAATGCTTTCTCTTGCTAATACACTCCTAAATAGTAAATCTTATACTATATAATAAGCTTCTTTGAAAAATCTAGTAAATAAATTGCAAAGTTCTTTAAAAGCTTTCAACAACATTATCTATTCTAGGTAATTTACCTTAAAGGCATCTCTCAAGTTGAATCTTATGACTGAAGATACTAACTGATACTCATCTTACCAGCCTTTTCCAGACTGCTAGATGTCAGAGTTGAAAACAATGGACTTAGATGATTTTTCTTTTTCTTTTCTTTTCTTTTTCTTTTATTTATAATTGTTGGAGAATATTTTTATTAAAAGGGAGTAGAGGGATAAAGGTGTGATACCTGTCATAGGGTGGTCACATCACAGTCACAGTCACAAGATCATGTGACAGAGAGAAGGATATAGAAGATTCTGGAAGAAGATAATGTTATATAATATAGCAATGATATCTTGGCCTTATAGACAAAGCATAACCTTTAGGGTAGGCTAGAATTAGCTTAGCACAGACCATTGGCAAAAGGTATATAAGATAGACTAATCTATAGTAGGAGCTCTATTGAGTTCTCTTGTGTTACTCAATATAAGAGTGGTCTTTTGTTCTAATCCTTGGACCTAAAGTCATAACACTAGAACTCTCTAAAACTTGTCTGAAAATAATAGTAGATATTAATAACACTCACTCAATAAATAAAGGTTAAACTACTTTCAAGTGGGAGAATTTGAGTGAAAGTTCCCTTTGTTACTTCCCTCTACTCATGGCTTATATATTCATCTCAAAATACAAAGAATAAATATAAAGAATGGAGACTAAAATCATAAAAAAGACTTTTAAGATCTTGAGAGCACATGGTTTTCTCTCTATCTGCAACTCAAAATCAGCCTAATATTTTTTTCTTGCTCACAAGTGCCAATTCTTTCCTTTTCTAATATTTCTACTAGTTGTTTTTACTCATGAGTGTATTTCTGACTTCTCTGGCTCCTGATAAGTTGTATTCCTGCCTTATTTTACCATCCAAATGTTTATAGCTATGTTGATTATACTCTCAAGTATCTATTTCTTATAGCTAGTCTTTTTCAAGTAAATGACATTACTTTCTAGTATAGTTCTAGTGTTCTTATTCTTTTTATAAGTGAATAATATCACTTTCTCTATAGTTCTCTAGAGAACAATATAGTATGTTTTTGTTATCATCAAGTGGCCTTTATTATTGTAGCAACCACTCGCCAGAATGGCACTTGTAGTATGCTTACTTCAGCAAAGCTCTTAATTGGCTATTTAGTAGTGGGGATTACAAGAGAACTTAACAAGGAGCCCTCACTGCATTACTACCCTATTTATATAAATTACATGTGATCCATGCTACAACAATGTTCTACTTCTCTTCCTGTCCTAAAGGCCTTATATCTATCTGATGTTTACTCCACAGTAACTGTACAAGACTGTGTATCCTGCCCTAACATCCATATGTACTATATGTGGTAGCAATGTGGTGAACATGCTCCCTAACATCATCATTTAGGCTCTTCTAGCCTCATAGACCCTTTTAGATCTATCGACCCTTCTAGACTGCTTTAGGCCTATGACATCATCTCATGTGACTGGAAAGTCACATGCCCTTTTCCTATTGTAGACTAATAATAATAATACTGTCTATATCTGTCCTAACCCTTGTCCTAGCCAAAGTCTGTCCACACTTTTGTCTTATAACATTTATATATATACAAGCTAGAACAGCAAATGGCTAGATATTTAACAATCTTCTGCTAAGTTTGTTCCAATGGGCTCCAAGTCTGTGGTTTGATTTGTTTAATAGCTGCCACACTATCTCTCAAGTCAGTATCCACTTACAAGAGCCTGAGATACTATCTAGAAGTATAAAGTACTCTTACTAATGTTTTTAAAAGATTTTAAATGCTTAAAAATCTTATAACAGGGTTATGATTGCTCCTCATGCTTGTTATGGTACACTTGGACACTAATATTTTTCTTTATCTTTTATCTATTTTTCTTGATTTAATATTTCTTTTCTTTTGATTTTCTTTTTCTTTTTCTTTTGATTTTGACAATGAAGAGCCATGTGACTCCAGTCACATTTCATGTCACATGATGTGAGATCATAGGCCTAGACTTTGGAAGAAGGGACTAGAAGGATAATATCAGGGCATATATATATAACATGGTGTTCTTATAGAAGACATGAGAATATAGCATGGTAGAAGTATGGACAACACATGGATATTAGGGTAGGGTTATTTATTGCTAGCATGGACCATAAGACTTTTGTATAAATAGTATAGGAATGCAGCAAAGACTCCTTGTTGAGTTCTCTTGTGATCCCTACAATGATATCCTGCTAAGAGATTTACTTCTTGTGTTACTATTAGTTTTTGTGATTAGTGGTTGTCTCAATAATATTCACCACATGATTATAGCATGGACTACTGGGTTAAGAGTTGTTTCTTTGTGATGTAATTATTAGCTGCACTATAGTTATCTCAGTTAGCATCTCATGTAGTAAGCATTGTTTCCTTTCATGTTCTGTAACTTATTTAATATATAATTACCATACATTATCCTTATTGTCAATATATATATAGTAGTAGATATTATCCTGTATTTTTACACTTTACCAATTAACTCATTTCTATTCTCTTACTCAAGCTTTTGTCTAAGTGTCAGGCACAGTTTACATTAGGGTGGAAGTCTACAAGATGGACTCAGAGATGTGTAGACTTGTGGAATGACCTTGGCTTCAGCTTATGTACTGCACTGTCTGTCTGCCACATGATTACAACTTCAGATGATAGGGAAAAGTCTAAGATGGGAGTGGGTGCTAATTTGGTATATCGCTATTGAACACCAAAGATCAAGTTCAATAAGAAGTTATCTTTATTAATTATTAGACTAGCAAATTACAGTGTAACTACTAGTCTTATATATGAATTCCTACTATAGGAGATGCTCAGGGTTTCAGTGGTATAGCCCCTATTACCCTGAGTGGAGGTTTCAGCATTGAGATACTGACAGGAGTAACTTCATCATGGAAGACTGAGTCAAATAGAAGTATCTCCACCATAAGAGATAGAATACCTGGATGGTTGCAGCACTGCCATAAGGTATGTTGTGAAAAAGGTGGTTGCTGTAGAAGGTGGGCTTGTATAATTAGGAGATTATATCACCATGGGGATGTAATTTCCAGATGGGTGGACTTGTGTATAACACTAAGTTGTAATCTAAATCAAGCTAAAGGTTGTAACAAAGTGTATATTCTTTCATAAAAAAGTATTTTCCAGCATAACAATAGAAGATCATAAACTATTATAGAAGAGTAGGAAAATATAAAAAAAAGGAGTTAGATGACATATCCAAATAGTCAGGAATATTTGTGTATAACTCAAAGAGATCTAGTATCAGAATTAAAAGTGATAAACTTGACTTTTTCATTTTTCTTTATTATTTTATTTTATTTTTCATTTCTTTTATTTCTTGAACTTAGAGTTAGGGTTTAGCATGACATCATATATGACTGTTACAACTGTTACATGACATAACATGGTATCATACAATTACACATTATAGAAGAACATAGAAGGAAGGTTAGTGTAGTATAGACTAGTAGTCTAGTATATATAAGATAGACATATTTGTATTTGGAACTCTATTAAGTTCTCTTGTATTAACCATAATACAAGATTTCTTTTTTGACTTAATACTTTGAGTTTTGAATTGTAACATATTAGATATAAGAAAAATGGTTAGCAGATGAGTGCAGATACCAGAAAAAATCACAGAACATGAATCAATTGGAAAATGCAAAAGAGAAAAGCTCTATATGAACAAGTTTCCTTATACTTGGCTTCTACCATCTATAATACACTTTCTGGTAGTAACTACCAATCTCTTAAGCTTAGGTCTAGCTAGTTTTCTTGACTAAAGAGCTGTGCTACTCTTGTTAGACTTGAAGACAGTAGATTTCTTTTCTATCTTTCTTTTATTATTTAAGTCTCTTTTATTTTTCTACTTTAATTTTTCTTTAGTCTTTCTACTTCTTTTCTTATTTTAGACTTAATAAAGAAGAATAATGAAATATCACATGTTATTGTCACAATATTATATAACATCTAGAGATAATCATGTCATACATCATATAATATAAATATAATGATTTCTATATATAACTCATAATATTTAGGATAGATTAGATATGAAGTATGTATAGACTAGAAACTAGAGATATATAGAGTAAACTCACCTATACTAGAAACTCTACTAAGTTCTCTTGTGTTAACTAATATAAGATTGCTCTTTTATTCCCACACTTGGACTTAAGTTATAACATTTCTTTGACTAAAAAAGTTCTAATATTATAACTTAGAGTCAAATGTTAAGACAAAAGTATACTCATATATTGAATAATATAAGAGAACTCAATAGAGTTTCTACAACAGAGTAGTCTACTTTATATGCTTTGAGAAGTTGTTTTGTATATATCTAATCTACTCTAAAACTATGACTAAGTTCTTCTAGTATAGTTTTTATAATATTCTACCAAGTTACATAACTATGTGACTGTGACATATATCATACTTACATCATAAGAAAACTAAACTATAAAAAAAGATAAAAGATAAGAAAAATAGAAAATAACTAAGTCTATTCTAAGAATTTTTGACATATATATATAGAATACATATTTAGTATTTGTATATTCTTTGAATATCTTAGCAGTCAATGCAGTGTGTGGAACAGCATATTATGACCATTTTATTTTGCTAGTTAATCTCAAAGATTTATTTCTTAAGCTAATTGAAACTAAGAATGAGATTCTGTTTTCCTAGACTAAAGATTGTAAGCAAACTCTACTCTGAGTATAACTTGTAGTAATGTATGATATTTACCATCTGTTTTATTTAGAGTGCCATCAATATTTACTAGTAGTTCTAACATTTACTAGTATATACACAGAAAAATAAGCAGATATAGTAGAATTTTCTGAACATCAAGAATACTAATGTTGGGTTAAAATAGAAGCTTTTCTTTATATTTTGGAAAATAAGCAGAGAGAGAAGAAAAGATATTATTGAGTAGTTAGAGCATATATATTACTAGTTACTTTATACAAAATTTTTTACTATTACTTAATACTTAATATCTTTATAATTTATTAATTCTCATTGTTATATTATCTCAATATCTTTAAACCTCCATCAAAACCTTCTGTTGTCAGACTTCAAAAAAATAGACTTAATTTCCTTCTCTTTTTATTTTTATTTTCTATCTTGTTTAAACTTAGTTAAGGAGTGGTGATATAACATCATATGTAACTGTTACAATGATCACAAGATATAGAAAGTTTAGAACAATAATGTCACATAACCAACATAGTTATTATATCTTAAACCTAAGTCATAATACCTGTTGTTCAATAATTAATTACTAGATGTCTAATCTCACTGAATACTCATAGACTATATAACTTGGATTTCCACAATAGTAACATTCTTTAGTTAATATAGAATAGAACTTATGTGCAGCATTCACTTTCATAAAGATTTTTATAAGAGAATCTATTCTTTTAACCCCATTACTACTATCCAAGTCTATAGAGTTTCCTTCCCTTTCAGAATGCCAAATACTACCACCTACTCTGTAGAGCTTGAAAATATCTCTAGTCATGCTATTCTTATCTTTTATGAAGTAAGCTGATCTAGGAGATTGGAATATATACTATAGTATCAGAAGTACAGTATGAAGTATAACTATATATTTGTTGCCTTCAAGAACCTTACTTTGTTCTCTTAGATTTTTCTGGAGGTAAGTAATATACTTGTAATGTTTTATCAATGAAACTGAGGTTTTTCTGGAGATTGTGAAAGTTTGCTAAACCTTGTGAACTGTTATAGTGACTAGCAAAGTCTATAGGGTTTTATAGACTTTCACAACCTTTAGGAGAACCTAAGTTTTATTATCAAGTACTGTAATCACACTGCTTACCTCCAGGAGGGCCTTAGAAAATAGAGAAAGGTTTCTAAAGTGGTATGGTATGCTTGAATTCTTATATTTGACTTTGATTTTCTTTTTCTTTTATTTATTTTCTTTGATTTGATTTGATTTTTTTCTTTTTCTTTTATTTCTTGGATGATAAAGAGGCATGTGACCACAGTCACATAATGTAATGTCATATGTCTGGAACATAGTAAAAGAAACTAGAACAATGGAATTAAGGGTATGGCTGTAATATGTTCACCTTGTAGTAATGGTATGATAGATTTATAGATAACATGTGTAGTTTAGAGTAAAACTAGTATATATAGTATAGGAATACATTGGAGACTCCTTGTCAAGTTCTCTTGTGATTTCTATGAGACTCTTGCTTTATAAGACTACTTAAGTATGCTATTGATTGTTTTGATTAGTGATTGCTACAACATGAAGGCAATAGGCATTCTATATAACTATGGTGTATATTCAAATCTCCTAGATCAGCTTACATAATGAGAAATGATGAAGACAGCATGATTAGAAACATTTCTAATAAAAATATCTGGAATATCAGCCTAGAAAGAAAAAAAGATGGCTGGAACAGTAGTTGAGATCAAACTTTGGAAGTAGCAGAGGAAAGTGGCAGGGTTAGAAGAACAAACACCACAGGTCTTAATGGTAGTATGAGGTCTCAGATCAAGGGTGTGGACACTACAAGCTTTGGCAGCAGTGTTGAATAAAAAGTCTGGAACCTTGCAGATCTAGGTGGTGGTGTTGGGGTTGAAGAAGCAAGTTCCCTTACATGGACTCTGCTAGTTGCCCCAACAACTTCTGGGAAAAGTACTAGTGTTGGCTAGTGTTAAGGTACAGACATACTTCTATCATACTCCTCTTAGGTCTAAGTAAGAAAAATATAGAATATAAAAAGAGTCTAAGTCCAGTTCATGTTGTCTTTAATCTAGAGTTTAGAAAGACAAACTCTGACTAACACTCATTCATCTCTCTTATTTCCACCAGCTTTCAAGCTAAGCTAATATTCAGTCTATCTCTGAACATTCCTACTAGGGTAATCTTATCATATCCAGTCAGGTTTTCCTATGTGCAAAAGTCTAACTATATTACCTTCTTCAAGTTCTCAATGACATTGGTCTGAGATTCTATAGTAACAAAAAAACTTTCTATGAAAATGGTTACTTGTCCCTGTGATAAAGTATCTTTAGAAACACATGATTATATTGGCAATACATTGGTAGCTACAAGATACCCTAGACACCTTCTACCTCCAAGATAACATTTCTTGGTTAGCTTTTGTTTTGTTGTGCCTTTTCCTTTTTCCTTTCCTCTTTTCCCTCTTCTTTTTCTTTCTCTTATTTGATCCTACCACAGTATCCCGTATAATAAATTGTTGATTTTTTTTTTTAAAAAAAGTGTAGATTTCATCTTTTGAAAATCTACTTCCTAGCATATAACTTGGCAACATGTCTATACCTGTGTCTCTTCTAAAAATATGCATTAAATGTGTTGGAGCAATTCAGATTACTTACATCTTCCCTGAAGGTGGCCGAAATCACCACAAGGAGTAGTATATAAACCATGTCCACATATACATCTTAAGTA
>Ga0157364_1006687_pt1 | contig 11881 bp, 4 predicted proteins | sample AttsexASBM2_FD_111476 | JGI IMG/M metagenome (GOLD analysis project Ga0157364, IMG submission 111476) | Fungus gardens microbial communities from leaf cutter ant in Ribeirão Preto, State of São Paulo, Brazil - Atta sexdens ASBM2 | ecosystem: Host-associated > Fungi > Mycelium > Unclassified ...
AAAATTATTTTCACATTTTTGTATCTAGCTAAATTTTTAGATATTATAAAATCGTTTTTTCCGCGTGTGTGCTATGCTTTTGTGAAATTGGCGAGTATAGGCAATTGAATCTATTGTTATTATTGTTGGAATACGTGTGCATTGTGCGAAACAAACAGAGGGTTAGATTTAGAAAATATGCATATTAATACATAATATTCACATTCGAACGTACGGCATATTATACCAATTCAACGACGCATTTTAACATTATTAATCATCGATTGAGAATTCTAATTACACCAAATTAAAATAAATTTTGGCGCTAACACAAATTGGAGAGTACCTTTATGAGGTATCGAAATTTGCGAAATCTAGCGAGCACAATCGAACCCCCCTCCCTCGCCTCTCCTCCTTCATCATTTGCATGAAATAGAATTTTTAATGCGGCTTTGCAGCTTTAAAACTTCACTTTCGTTTCAAATTGAATGAACACAACTTCGGCTCGGGACAAGCTACAAATAAATTCTATCTATCAGTCTGAACCTGATGAAAAATTTTAATGTGATTAATATCTTTTTTACCGTTCATTCTTCCTATCATTGTTACTGAATTATTAAAATCACCCGCAAGAATCAACAAAAAAAGTATGCATGGTTTCAAAATTTTACATATTATTCGTTACACAGACTATAAAAAAATTTTATTTATTTAAAATTATGATAATTATAATGTAATTTTGTGATTTTATTAAAAATTTATATTTATACATGTAAATAAAATTGCAATTCACGAACATTTTTTCTTATACTATAAAAAAGATATGTACAGTATATAAATAATGTGTAAAAATTATACATTATTTGTAGTGGAAATATATAAAATTGTGCGTTTTTACAAAAATGAGAGTATAACTTTTATTTCTAATTTGATTATGTAAATATATCTTTATAAACTGAAATATATATGATTTTATAATAATCATATATTTTATAGTTTTTTATACAATAAATATACAAAATTTGAAAATATAATATACAAAATATACAAATTTTTATAATATTACAATAGTAATCATACTAATAATCATATTATATTTGCATTTTTACGTTCACATATATTGATAACATAGTTTAAGAAAAATTCATTACGAGTTAACAATACTTAAATAAATTTTTATAAAACTTAATTGCATTTGTAAATTTATTTTTACAAATTACTTTTTAGTTACTATTTTAGTTACTACGAAGAAGAATAACTTTATTTATATTTTATGATTTTATTTTACGTGTATAAAAATACTTTAATAGTAGTTTCCAGAATTATCCACTATGATTATTTTAATTCTACATGTAATATTTTAAAGTATATATAGATGATACATTCGCGCACGTCGACGATTCGAAAACGTATAATGGAGAAGTTTATATGTTAAAGAAATGAAGAAAAAAAGCACGAATTTATCGAGGCGTCATCTTTAGTAAAATAAATATTCAATAGCAGGAGTGCAGGCTCTACCGTGTATTATACATTTTTTTGGGGGTTTACGTTCAAATTGCGTCTACGTAGATTTGCGTAACAGTCACGTGACGTACGCGAGGCGCACCGAGTCGCGGCGGAGTCGGCCGAGTGGCGACGCGAGATCGACCGGGCGATGCCGCAACACGTTGTTTCGTGTGCACGCTCGCGCGTGACGGACGCCGCTTGCGTCGCGTCGCGTCGTCGTCGTCGTCGGCGTCGGCGGCGGCCGCGATAGTGCGGCTATGTTTCGATTCGTTAATAAGAATCTCGCGGTTGGGAGTGCGGAAATGGCGGCAATGGATCGCATCGGTGTCGGCGTCGGCATCGGCGTCGTCGGGCAGCCGGTACCGCTCGACGTCTACCGCGAGTCTCACCACCTGCTGGCGCTCGGCGGATCCGTAGGCATGCGCGGCAGCATCAAACACGAAACGTGGGGCAGGGGAGGCTCGCATCTGAGGATGCGCATGGATTTCCTCGACGTAAGTATAACACCTTACCTCGCGCCGTGTTACGAAATATCTCGCTGCTCCGCAACCCCCGTCCTTTCTTTCGCGCGAACGCTCGGAGCAATATGGCGTCGGTTATCAATAATACAAGCATGACGATCACGTGGGGCTAAGATTTGAATCCCCTTTGCGTCAAAGAACTTTCAGTGCTGGGACGTCTCTTTTGTCCTTTCTTATCAATATGTGACTTTAATCTCGGTTACTTACTCTTTAACTTTTTTTGATTCTTAAAATTAGGAAGATAAAAAAAGTAAGTTTGAACTTTAACAATGAGATTAATTCGCTGGTTTATTAGATTCTGATTATGAACCTCTTTATCAAAAAACAATTCGATTTTTTTTTTATATTATATAGCAAATTTGGAATTCATTCTTATCGATATATATTTAGTATTTATTTTTTAATGTTATTTTGATTTTTTTTTTAAATTAATCAGTGCCTCTTAACTTTTAAATAGAACAGCATTATATACGCATAGTTATCTTAAAAATCTTGTTTTGAAAAAGAAAAATAAAAGGTATTGCCCAGAATTATTTTTATATTTTTTTATTTTATTTTTTATTTTATACACTGTTAAGTATCAAAGTAGCAATAATCACTGAAATCCCTTCATTTTACTATTTTTAACTTCCATGTGTCAAAGTATAAATAAAATATAATAAACTATTTGTATGATTAGTTTTAACGTAAACAACGGCCATATTAACGTATGCTCTTAGTAAATAATAAATTAAATTTGAATCGAATTTAATACATTTTCTGTAATTATATTGTTCCACTACATTGTTTTGATTGAATTAACGACATATTGAGTAGGAGTAGTGGCACGTATAGAAATAACTTAAATTGGCTATAATTTGGTATTATAAATTTAACAGTGTAAAGGCATAAATAATATAAATTTAACTTTATATATAAAGCAAAGTGATACAATTTCAACCATGGTACAATTTTGAACGAAATATGACTTGAATCCAATTCTCAAAGTTCAAGTTTAATTTTATTTTGTTTTAGTATCCTTCCGTTATCCTCCATAATGAGAGAATTACTGAACGAAAATCGGATTCAAATTTTATTTTACTCAAAATTGTACCATTTTATCTTATTATTAAAAAATACAAATATACGTGATAAAAGATAAAATATAAAAGATAAAGTTTGTCTGAGCTATTCTATGCATCTTATCTATCTACTTAAAGGTTAATTAATGTAAAGGTTAATTAACTTAAAGGTTAATTAACATTCAATGAATCTTATAATTCTAGCCTCAGTAATTATATTACAAAATTTGGAATTTCAGTTCCAGAGAGTTAAAGTTAATCTATATTAGTAGAAATAGAGATATTCATTTGCCGAGATGCTTCGCGAAGTGAATAAGTAGAGGAGCTCGACGTGACTTTTGCATCTTCCCTCACGAAAATTTATTTGTCGGAGCTTTGAAACTTAAACGCGAAATTGTGTTTCTTTCTCACTATACATTTGCTTCACGATACGAAAATAGTTCGTGTTTTTCGACAGTACTTTTCGCGCTTTGCCTCGAGTACTGTTTCCATTGCCGCAAATATTGTAAACTACATTTATTCATAAAGAACGAGTCTACGAAATGACATTGTCCCACATTCGATGAAAATGGCATGAGATCCGCATATGACGAAGAAATATTCCGTGAAAATTTTCTCACGAAATATTTCGTGACGAAATATCGTCATATATGCAATCTCCGTATTTACGATGTATTTCTATTTCTGTGACAATTGGAATTGTACATTGCAAGAGAAAAGTGTTTAATATTTATAGCTATAACTATGGTAAAATAATTATTATATTTATAATTCTATTTTAAAAAATATATATATATTTGATATATATATATATATATATATATATATTTATTTATTTATTTATCGGAAATAACTATAAATTATGGTAATTGCAATCATTTTTTCTCTCAGTGTATTGTGTGTCGGAGAAGAATAAACTTACTGAAATAAAAGATTGGTTTCTGCAACAATTTAGATAGTAAAATATGGCATAGCATTTTTATATGACTGCAGCAATCAATTTTTAGTTGTAGCAGCAAATTTTTAATTGCGTTAGCCTATCGAAATCATATACTGACATTGCGAATAGACTAATGCAACTAAAAATTTGCTACTACAACCAAAAACTGATTTCTACAGCCATATAAAAATGCTATGCCATATTTTACTATCTAAATTATTGCAGCAACCAATCTTTTCTTTCAGTGTATATGTAAAAGAAAACCAATTGGTCAGAAGGTTGCTCTGAATTCTAAGATTGCTCCCAATTCAAAGTGTCCCGGTCCTCTCTTATCAATTACGATTGAACGAGGCCGAAGGTTTGATGCGGCTCGCTGCGCAACATTTATCTTCGTGCAAGAGGCAAGAAAAACAGCGAAAAGCTATGGCGCTTTTCTCCAGGCTTTTTCCTTCATTTTGGAAAGTGGCACGGAGCGAGCAAATGAGGCGAGTGCGACCAACTGCCCATTACAGGATCGAAATCTTGTTTTTCCCTACGGTTCCCTCTTTACATTTACGCTTTATGTGACCGTTCTTTAATTTCGAGTGCATTCACGATGTGATCCTTCGATAACTAATATCTCATTTAACTGTGCTTTTCAGTATTGATACGTAATCATTTTTATATCGAGTACACTGTTAGATATCAAAAAAAAACAATGGTAACTTAATTCTTTGAATTAAATAATATTTTATTATTTTAACTTCTTATATGTGCGTCAAAATATAAATGATCCATTTCTATAGTTAATTTTAATGTAAACAACATTTATATTTATTATGCACTTAGGAAATAATAAACTAAATTTGAGTCATATTTCATACATTTTCTTCTTAAATTGTTTAACTCTATCATTTCAGTTAAATGTATGACGTGTTGAATAGAAGAAGTGGTGATCTATAAAAATGATTAAAAATAATATAAATTATAGACATATAATTTGACATTATAAATTTAAATTTCTGGATGTCAGAGTATCGAACACGAGCTCTTCGTGAAAGGAGAAAATAAAAAGTTTTTACAATAACGTGAATCTAGATAGATACAGTGAACGCTAAAGTCACGTTATCCTTTTTTTACGTAGTTGTTAAGAAGAAGATAACTTGACTTTAGTGTTCGTTCATCGTATTTGGAACGGTATTGCAAAAACTTCCTAATATCACGCGTATCGTCTGTCTTTATTTTACTCTGCAGCGGAATTCTTGATTTTATCGCCGCAAATTCTTGGATCGCTTTATCGAAAGCAATTTGTATTATAGCCTATGGCGAATAATTCTGACTTAATGCGCCATTTATCTTACATGCTTAGAGCGTTCACGAATTATTAATGCAAGGCGCCGCGTAAACACAATGAACTCGGCGGTTACGACATTTGACTGTTGTAAGTAACCTTGAGACAGAAGCGCAAAGCTTAGCATGATTGATCTTATGTGCAGCTATATAAACCGCAAGTTGTGTTATACTTGCGAAACATAAACGTAAATTCTCGGTATTGCACGCGTACTTCTTAATCGCGGAGAAAAATAAGCATATGAATATGAATCACTTCGCGAGATATGTTGAAATTGCCGCGATACTTTACGATATTTTAAATATTTATTGTTTAATTATGTTTTAATTGAATGTAGTATACGGAAGAAATAATTTTACTACAGTATCTAAAAATTTAGATACGAATCTGAAAATATAATATTATTGGACTATCAAAGAATAATTAATCTCTAAATTCTTTGAAGTGGAATCTTACTCTAAAGAGTGAAAATTGAGATAGTCTTGAAAAAGGGTCAATTCAATCATTTTTAATCTTTAAGAGTAAGATTTCGCTCTTCAGAGTGTGATTTACTCTAAAAATTTTAGTGACTATACACTGGGAAAAAAGTCTGGTTATATTAACTGGAATTCTCTCTGATTGAAAATGGACAAATTAAAATTTTTCTGTGTGTGATTAAATCTTTTAAAATAATAGTATTATTTGAGATAACCAGAATTCTAATTGATATGATCAGAATCTTTTGATTTATTCACTTTCAACTAGAAATTTTTCTTAATGTAGGAAATTCAAGCGTAATAAGTAATGCTGCAATTGTAGCAATTAATTTGAGTTTGATTTGCGTTGTATGTAATTACTTTGATAATTCAACAAAATTTATTTAATAAAATTTATTAAATAATTCAACAAAATTTTATTAGATCTATATTTAGTCTGATTTTTATTTTAGGTACTTTAACAAAATCATTTTTTCCATATACGTATTTATATTTGGTTTATATATTATAATATACCTTCAATGAAATATTTTTACGATTATAAAATAGTTTCCATTTTTTATAATAAATTCTGTAAGACAATTCAAACATTTCTATATGGATCATGATCTGTACAAAAATACGCAAAATGAAAATACGATTATTTTACACCGTTGGAAAAATTCTCACGTTACGAGAGAATATATTTATCGCAACGTGAGATTTTTTTTTCGTTGTATTTGTAATACAATAACAGATCGCAATGTACTTATTTACTTTTCTCTCTCTCTCTGTCTCTGTCTCTCTCTCTCTCTCTGTACCGTATATATTTTTTTCTAGATAACTAATACCTATCTTTTATGTATAAATGAAATAATTTAATTCTTTGGATTTTGAATTTTATTTTTTATTTTTTATAATACTATGATACTTTGATATAATAGATATATTTCTTCTAAATCCGCGATAGTTGAAAATGAAAAAAGGATTATTTAGGGGAAAGATTGATGATGATTCACCGCCAGTTATGTCAAAATATACGAATTGTCGATTCATTGATGTATCTATTCGCTATTTCCTGTAACGATCGCTTTTGATGATCGACATGACTATGTAACAGGCAGCATCCGCTACGGATGGCTGCTCTCATTTACAGATAAAAGCCGGCAGCATTCGCTTAACGGTAGCGATGCCGTAAAGATTATTGACGTGTTAACTTCGCTTTTACACGCTTTACCTTTGACATAGAACGCATAGGGGACGAGAATTACGATCACGTGTTTATCGCTCGCATAAGATTTCCTAACGGTACTTCATCAGACGTATATTTACGTATGCAATTCCTTGTAATACATATACAACAAATCTAGTTATTACTGCTTTCTGCTTTACAGTCTTTTAAATCTGCGGCTCGTGTAAAATATTTTATTGGAAAATACACGTATAAAAAAACACGGATGTAAGCGTATCCGCATTTTTTGTTATTAAGCTATTATGCCAAATCGCGATGATGTAATGTGCTCGCGTCTGAATAATTCACGCCTTCGAATTTTACAATGGGAGTTGAATTTAGTATTCAAATAACTCGGACGTATAAGATAATAATGCGCAATACTGTTATTAATATCATTAAAATTGGAGATATTTCTGAGAGAATTATTTTGTATTACAGCCCTTAAAAAAATTAATCGCCCTTCTCTTTCCCTCTTTTTTTCATGCCGAAATTGCCATTGGAAATTTTTATCAATCGCTTGTGTGGCGTGTATGATGACATGTAACATCGGAAAATATATGATTCCGTGTCAAACAAGAATGCACGCTATCGCGACCATGCAGCGGCGCATTTGTCAATAAATCAGATCGCAGGGTCACGTTCGACGTACTTTTGGTAGCGCCCGCCGTTGTGACGCACGAGGCTCTCACGTGGCCTATTTCCTACGAACGATTTTCCACGAATTACCTCTATTATGCTCAATTATCGGCTCCGATGAGACTTGTGTCTTCGGACGGAACAAGGAATAGAAAGGAATTTTGCAGCGAATCTCGATTTTACTCTCTATGGAGAAAAAACAAGACTAAATCTAAAAACATAAAATCTGTTAAAATATTTATTGCACATATTAAAATCTTCCTTTAGCGAACTTTCGTACGAATAATGCATAACCCATATACATTGGCAAATGAACCAATTTTAAATTTTCATCATAAAAATAATTTTTATAATTAACCTTCCACCTGCAATTGGAGTCTTTAAAGGGTACCGTTGATATTTTGAATATGAATTTTAGTGAATAAATTTAAATTTGTAAAAAAATAAATAAAATACTATTCTATGATGTTAAAAACTTGTTGTCAAAGCTTTGACAAGTACATCAAAATTTTTTCACCTTTTTATATAATTCGGAACAATAAAAAAATTGCTCTGTTTTTCGAAGGTCTCTGTTATCGGCAGAAGAATTAAATTTTCATGTTAACAGCGGAGGGTTAAAATACTTATATTAAAGCCAATCTTCCAGGATCTTTAGCGAACTTTCGCATGAATAACGCATGACTCTGCATTGATCAAGGAACGTTTTAACTTTTCGTCGTAAAAATGATTTTTATAATTTAATTATTTCTCCTTGCCAAAATTTAGAGGGGGAGGGGGGAAAGAGGAGCAAGCATTCTTTGCTCTTCTTGTACGCTTCTTATACGCTCATGTTGAAAAAGAACATGTTGCGATTGTTATTGAAAACTCTTCCAGTGGAGAACTTGTGCTTGGCACTAACGGTTCGATTATTAAAACTTTTTCGAATATAATGAATTGTATACTTTTAATATGTTTAACCTTTATTGCCGCAAACGTCTTACAATAAATTTGCGCCTTTTATCATAAGTGATCATATATGCCTCGTAACACTCATAAACGCTTCAATTGACAGAACAATATACTGAAAAATAGTAATAATAAACTTAATTTGAATACTATAACAATTGTATTAAATTACTAGTGATTTGAGATAATGTTTTTGAAACATAATCGATCAAGTAAGTCGAAGGAATTGAGAGTATTGGCGTCTCCCCCTATTGTACGATCAAGGTGGAACACTGAAAACACGTCGTCCGCACTTGAAGAACGAAAGGAATGGTGGTGGTAGTGATTCTCGAAGCCATTTTCGACGGTGAATGAACGTCACTTGAAACGAACCTTGTTTGGGTGACGGCCACGTTTCTCCGCGGCGTGATTTCCGCGTACGTCGAAGAAACACCGAGCAATTAAGGCCCTTCTTCTGGATTCGACAGCCACTCATGTCGTATTCTCGATGTTTCCGGAACGCTCGCGGAATTCTTCGCGTCGCTGTCGCACCTCCTCCAAACATTTTCGCATTTAGGGTCGATTCTTCCGACGTGCGGTTAACGCTTGTTTCTCAACTCACTGCACGTTCTTTCTATTACGTCTGCTGTAACCACCGTACGTTTGTTGTTACAACTGGTGATTATGACGTAGGAAACAAAAGAGCATTTAGAGCCTTGCTACTGGTTGCTCTGTTATTCCCTTTTGTTTCCTCGTTTAACAGAGACCTTTAGGAAGGATCGATCGAGAAAATCATGGAGTTATTGCTTCGCGTAGAGTCAAGAACGTACAAGAGATTGTTTTCTTGCACACTAAGACAAGGCTTCTAATCAACAGATTTCCAATTTCTGTAATTGATTTTTTTATATGTACATTGAATGTTGTACATAAAGTTTACAAAGTACCAATATTAATTACTAACAATTAATATATGAAATAACATCGATTTCATCTCCTTTTCATCTCCTTTTATACTTTTATATATAGTCTTTATTGTTCCTTTTATTGCTCATTTGTAGATATAACAACGAAGAGAGAAAATAAAGAAAATGAATTTCAATTTTTAATTATTAAAATTTTTTGTGATGCAGTTTTAAAATACAATTTTGGTGTAATGTTTGTAGACGAATAAAATTATGTTCTAAAGTATATTTTTTTTTATATTCATTCTTTTTGTGTAAGCAACTAAAAATGACAATTTTTTCGTTGTAGCAAATGAGCGATGTACTAATTCTTTTTATATTCTTTTTCATCTTTTTGTATTTTTAAAGATTTGCAATCAAAAATTAAATTATGATCAGTCTATTACGACTTTAGACCTGTTGAGCTAGAAATACTTTTCATAATGAACTGTCGTCGGCTATCCTTGTCATGGGAGCCGCCTTATTACGTCGGTATACCACCGCGATACGGCACAGCGACTCGCTTATAATCCGATTTCATTGTTGTGTTGTCGTCGCTGTCGTCGTCGTCATCGTCACAGCAGTTCGTACAAGCGTGATTAAAGCGCGACGTCGTGACTGCAAAAAGGACTCCAGTGAAATTGAGGAGAACGTAAAGAGACATTGACAAGAGTTGATTTTTAATTCATTCGCGAGTAGTCAAATTCTGCCGGACATAATTCGAATCCCTTTTATACTTGAGTTAATGCCGATCCTGATGTTTATGAGACAGAAGATAAACCATTTAATTCTCACTGGATTTCTCTATTAAGTATTCGGATAACTTGCTCTACATAAGTTGAAAATAAGTTGAAAATAAGTATAAATTGAAAAAAAAATTGTTTAATTGAATGTACATTACAAATTACGATAGACATAACAATATTAACATAGGTAATATACTAGGTAATATACTAATATAATAGGTAATATACTATTTATTTTATTATTTGTTATTTATTAATAAGAGAATGGTCTGTTATTTGCTTTTAATATATATTCTATACTTGTTGAAATAGTTTTTCAATGTTTGAATAATTATCAGTGAAATGTTGTACTATTCTTTCAGTAGAATATTTTTCAATTGCTTATATAAATGATATTGGAGAATGAAATTTTCTTTTCACTCAATTTTCTAATTGAATTATAATGAAATGTTGTAATATTCTTTTAGTAGAATATCTTTCAACTACTTATATAAATTATATTTTTATTACTCCAAAATTATTCTTTATTCTTCAAAACCAATATCTTTCCTATCTCAGACAATCGCCTTTATTTATATGTAGTTTTGAAGAGCAGAGTGAAAAACAGATTTTCTCCTTCAATATCTTTTGAGCAATTATAAGATATTCTACTAGAAGATTGCACTATAGTAGTTGATACACTATTCACATATGACTATTTCCATCAAGAATGATGGAATAATAAAGACAAATATTGAGGATAGACCCCAATTCTTTATTAATAAAATACTAGTAGATAAAATATTTTGTAGATGCTTACATTATTTTGTTTACCCCAATATTTTATCTGATATAAATCATCGATCGTTTCTAAATAATGCTTGGTCTACCATATTCTTTGTCTGCGGTATATGATATAATGTGATTATACGCGGCTCCATTTATAAAATTGGTTCGGTTTATCAGATGAATATATTATATAATTTAAAAATTCCACTTATTATATATTCCATTTCATTGCCGTGGGATATTTATATTTCCCCTACGCTGTACATACAAATTCGTTTGCGCGATTAATTGATCAACTGATTAATTAAATCAATTATCCGCTAATAACTCGTAATCCACAAATTATTTTTAATTATCTACCTCTTGTCCTACTCTACATTGTATCGATTGATTCAAATAAAAATATCCGCCACTCGTTCGAGCTCCAAGAGGTGAAAGAGGGATGGGGGGCGGGGCGGGGTAGGAGGGGGGGGGGGAGATTAAGGATGGAACGCCTCTAAAATATCCATCTTCCTTAACCCGGTAAGAAGCGCATTTTCCGATCAGTTAAGCCCGACTAAACCTCAGCGACGTTTCTAAGAGAGCCTCGGAACGGGTTAGGAAAAGTGGTAAGGAAAAAAAAGACTAGGAAAACCGGCGGCAAAGTCGAGAGAGGAGGATGGATTTCGGTGGGTTCTTTTCGAAGCGAGAACGGAGGAAGCGCTCTCGAGTTCGACTAGATAGAACCGTGATTGAAAACACCACCCCCGGCGGCACAAGCTTAAGTAAGTGTACACACATACACAAGGGTGTATATGCGTGCATATCTTGCGCGTTCTTTGACTTCCCGCTACTGCATAT
>Ga0157364_1006688_pt1 | contig 11881 bp, 12 predicted proteins | sample AttsexASBM2_FD_111476 | JGI IMG/M metagenome (GOLD analysis project Ga0157364, IMG submission 111476) | Fungus gardens microbial communities from leaf cutter ant in Ribeirão Preto, State of São Paulo, Brazil - Atta sexdens ASBM2 | ecosystem: Host-associated > Fungi > Mycelium > Unclassified ...
AGCGCACGTTAAAGAAACCTATAACATCCTGAAGAAGAAAGAGGCCGTTGGCCGCCGCCTGGACTTTATGATGCAGGAGTTCAATCGCGAATCCAATACGCTGGCGTCTAAGTCGATTAATGCTGAAGTGACTACCTCCGCCATTGAGCTTAAGGTGCTGATTGAGCAGATGCGCGAGCAGATTCAGAATATTGAGTAAGCTCTCATCAGATTTCATATAGTGTCATAAAACCAATAAAACCCGTAGGTTACGGGTTTTATTGTCTCACCAAGAATCATCTCTTCTCGCAAAATCTCCCGATTTTACTGTACCATCCGATGTACCAATTACATTTTTTACCGTTATAGTTTTGGTACAAGCAGGAAGAATGGGAAAGCTATCAGACATACAGATAAAAGCTTGGCTAAGGTCGCAGGAACGCTTTGAGGGACGCTCTGACGGAAACGGATTGTATCTGTGCTACCGAAAAGAGTTTTCAATCCCAAAATGGCGTTTTCGCTACAGCTATGGAGGCAAGGCGCGTGCAATGTGGATCGGTTCGTATGGTGATCTGACCCTTGCAAAAGCGCGTGAAAGAGCCAGAGAGCTATCGGCACGAGTCGCTTTAGGCTATGACGTCGCCGGAGAGAAGCAGGAGCGTAAGGCCTCTACCCTTGCCAAAATCGAGAAAGAAAAGAATGCTCGTCGAGTTGCTGACCTGGCGCTTGAGTACTACGAAAAGCAAATTGTTGGGCGCTGGAAACACCCCGATATTCTTCGCAGGCGCATTGAAAAAGATATCAATCCTCACATAGGCAATATAAAGGTAGAAGACGTTAAGCCTGGGGACATTGATAGAATGTTGCAGAGCATCGTTCAACGGGGTGCGCCCACTATCGCTAATGATGTGTTACGTTGGATAAAGCGCATATTTAACTACGGTATAAAGCGTCAGTATTTGAGTGTTAATCCAGCAGCGGCGTTTGATAACAATGATGCAGGTGGTCAGGAAAAATCCAGAGATCGTTTTCTTTCAGAAGAAGAGATTGTATTACTTTTCCGCGCGATGAAAATGGCTAAAGGTTTTAGCCGACAGAATGAGATAACTTTTAAGTTACTTTTACTTCTTTGTTGTAGAAAAATGGAGCTTTGTTCTGCTAAATGGGAAGACTTCAATCTTGAAGATGGCGTGTGGTTTTTAAAAAACACTAAGAATGGCGATAATCTCGATATTCCTCTTCCTGAATTATCTCTGATTTGGCTGAATGAGCTAAAGCAGCTCTCTTTAGGCAGCGAATGGGTTCTCCCGGCAAGAAAGATGCAGAACAGGATGATACCTCATATTGCAGAAAGCACCCTTCCTGTGGCACTGGCAAAGCTTAAGCCGCATATGGAAGGCGTTGAAGGCTTTACTATCCACGATTTCAGGCGAACCGCCAGAACGCATCTGGCCTTTTTAGGTATCGACCCAGTGGTGGCAGAGCGTTGTCTTAACCACCGCATCAAAGGTGTTGAAGGCATCTATAATCGACATAATTATTTTAATGAAAGGAAATTAGCGCTAAATAAAATGGCTGATTTTCTGGCTGGAATAGAGGCGGCAGTATAATGCATTTTAGTTTTTCAAAGGGTAGCGCCATTGACAGGTTGACCTATTACCCCCAGATTGAAATAAAGGAGCTGGCAAGGGCTTTAGCTAATGTTAATCCGAATACAAAAACAGATGATTTGCCAGAGGATAAGGCCAGCATAGTCAGCGCATACTCTGACTACCTTATCCGGGTTAACAGAAATCTATATGCTTTCCTGAAGGCAAATGGAAAGAAAAAAGAACTGGAGTTATTTTACCCAAAACCCATTGCAACTAATTGCCCTATAGAAGCTAATATCCTCTTTGCATCCAGCATTAATCTTATAGAGAAAGATGTAACGCCAAATATTTTAGCAGAAAAGTGCATTCTGTCTTTGTGCCAGATGTATAAAAAATACGGAGAAGCGGTCATTACTTATTGTGGTGGCGAAAAGGCCGTTTTGGTTGCAAAAGAAAATGTGCAGGATAAGCGCGGCGAGCATAAGAAAAACGAGGAAAATGCATCTCTACATAAAATCATAGGGCTGCTCGCGATCAATCTGGCTATGGAGAAGTCGACTAGCGGGTCGACGAAATGGATTAACAAAGCCGGTTCTCCCAGCATTGAACCCCTGCACAAGCTGTTAAACGACTATGCGGAAGCAAATGGCATAAGCAAAAAGGGGATGGGTAAATCTTCTTTCTACGACAAGTTACGAACGTCGCTTACCTCACTCTATGACGAGTAAACATTTACCGCGCCCGGTGTGAGGATGTCAGGGCGCCATGCTTACAGTCAGAATGTGCGTCAATGTGCCAAACCATATCTACAAAGTACCTTTAACGATCCTTCTGATATCGGTATTGGTCGGTGTAAGGTCGGTATTGGCCGGTATTGGCCAATTTTGTTGAACCTGTGAGTATATAAATGGATATATAGGGCAATAACAGGCAGAGAGATTCCCTTTAAAATAAAAACCTTATAATTCATAATATTAAAAAATCACTCCTACGCTATCTATCATTGGCATCTTGATGGAATTCTATTTTATTTATGGAATTTCACATTTCTTCCTGGAATTCCATTTTCAGTGGAATACATCAACTCGTCTCCGTTAGTCTCATTCCACACCATTTGTAATCAACGAGATAGGAGATCCTCCTTTGAATCAAACACCCTACGGAATCATCCCTGAAACCGGGTTTGTCAGGCAAAAACAGTTAATGCACTGCCTGCCATTTTCGTCAGCAACACTGTGGAGGCGGGTCGCGTCTGGATCATTTCCAAAGCCGATAAAAATTTCCGCCCGTATTACTGCCTGGCGCGCCGAGGAGGTAAAAGAATGGATAGGTCAGCAGTGTGCTCATTGATAGATATGCGGCGACGCATCACCGCGAAACATCATCCTTTAGGTTCAATGCCACGACGTTTAAGTTCTTGCCTTGCAACCTCTTTGAACCAGTTGCCGAGAGTGGTTTGGTCTTTGGCCGCTTCGAGATCGAGTTGTTCTCTTAGCTCAGGATTAATACGGATCTGGAAGGTCGGCGATTTGCCGCCAGTTTTGGGAGTGCGATCTTTAGCTCTTGACATTGTACGTACCTTTTACTTTAATAAGCACCATAAGGTACGTACCTTATACAACAAAGCTTATGAAAACAAGCGGCTCTGTAAGGTACTCGCAATACCTCACAAAGCCTGACCACAAATGAACTTGGGAGTCACATATATGGCTACATCAAAGTGTACCTGGATCTTTGCCGCAATCAACCGTGCGCAGCGTTCCTGCCGTCCGGTGATGCTGCGGGTAACCGCGAACGACGAGCGCAGCGCCCGCCGTCGTCTGGCCGCCGATTACGTGCTGTTTTTTGCCGGTCGTCTGCCGTGCCGGGGAGGTCGTCATGCGTGAGTATCCGCAACCCGGCGAGCGCTGGCAGCATAAGCAGGGCTGGACGGTTTGTATTATCCGCCTTACCGCTGCGCCCTTTGCCGTGGCGGCCGCCAACCCGGCGTTCAGCCACGAGGTACTCTATCGCCACGACAGCGACGGCCAGCTGACGTCCGGCCCGTTGGCATGGTTTGAGGCGTGCTATCAGCGTATCGCGGCGGCACCGCGCAAGCTGACCGACGCCACCGGCGGGAAAGGCGGCTCCGGCCCCCTGTCCCTGCATCCGTCCGTGACGCTTGTTCGCCCGCGTACTGCCGACGTCAGCCCACGCCCGACACCGGGCGCAGACCACTATTCGCGCTTTCTGTAAGCCGTAACCGCATTCAGTAACGGAGTTATCCATGAACACATCAAACGGGCAGCATGCTGCTCAGGGCCGCCCCTTGCCGTTAAACCGCCGTTTCTACGCCTACGGCCTGCCGGAAGACGCATTCGAGAAGCTGGAGCGGGCCAAAGACGCCTGCGACCTGCTGCAACAGCTGTTTGCGCAGCATCCGCAAAACGACGGCCTGCCGTTCGGCGGCAGCGTGCCCGGCGTGGCCGCGCTGATGGACTACCTGTACGCCGACTTAAAAGAAGTTACACGGCACTGCGCTCCGCTGACGGAGGCAAAGGTATGAACCATCACGTATCGGTTTTCCCGGCGGAGCTGACCACCGCCCTGTACCGTCGCGCCATCGCTTCCGCCTGGCGGGAAAAGGTGCTGGCCGACACCGGCAGCGAAATTCTGGGGCCGCATAAGCTGTCGGTGGAGCGCATCGAAATGGCCGTGGCCCTGCACATTGAAAGCGTGATGGTGAACGAGTACGGCGAGGTCCGGGGCGCGGCCGCCGCGCTGGCGCTCATGAGCGATATGGTCAGGCCGGAGCTGCTGACCGCGCCGCCGGTGCTCACGGAGCGCGGCGTGCAGGTGATGACGGAGCTGTATCAGGTATTACCGGCGGCCTTCGATGATTTTTGCGATACCGGCATTTCGCTGTACGACCGGTAAGGGGGAGCCATGACTGTGACACAGATTGCCACGGCCGCGCGGGGGCGCTGGCCGGTTATCCTGCCGCTGCTGGGCATTACGGTGCCGGACAACGGCCGGCACGGCCCCTGCCCGCACTGCGGCGGAGAAGACCGCTTTCGCTTTGACGATATGGAGGGGCGCGGGACGTGGATTTGCAGCCACTGCGGCAACGGCGACGGCCTCGACCTGGTCAAGCGGGTCACGGGCGACGGCGTAAAGAAGGCGGCGCAGGCCGTGGCGCAGGTGCTGGCGTTCCGCGACGTGCAGGACGTGCCGGTTAAGCCTGCCAGGGAAAAAGCCCCGAAGCGCGACATGACCGCCACGGTGAACGCCTTGCTGGCAGCAGGCCACACCGGCGAAAGCGACTATCTGACCGCGAAAGGCTTTACCGGCCATCCGGTGACGCTGACCGGCCAGGCGCAGCGCATCAGCGGCACGACGTTCCCGGCGGGGTCGGTGCTGCTGCCGCTAATCACCACGGACGGCGCGGTAACCGGCGCGCAGCTGATAGCGCCGGGCGGGGAAAAAAGCCTGCTGCCGGGCAGCACCATGAAGGGCGCGTTCGTGACGCTCGCCCCGCTGCCCGCAGAGCCGCCGGTGCAGGCGGTGATTACCGAAGGCTGGGCCACGGCGCTGACCGTGAGCCAGCTGACCGCCGGGTACGTGGTGGCGGCCGTGTCGGCCGGGAACCTGCCGAACGTGGCGCAGGCGCTGCGCGCCCGCTGGCCGGAGGTGAAAATCATCCTCGCCGGGGACAACGACTTTCAGGACGGCGGCGAGAATCCGGGCAAGGCGTTCGCGGAAAAAGCGGCGAAGGCGGTGGCTGGCTGGGTAACGCTGCCGCCGGGCGAAATTCGCGCCGACTGGAACGACTTTCACCGCCAGCACGGCGTGACCCGCGCCCGCGAAGCCTTCCGTAACGGTCTGGTGATGTGCGGTGAGGGCCGCACGCGTCTGCCGCAGGGATTCCGGCTGACGCAGGACTATCTCTGGTATGAAAAGCAGGTGCAGCGCAACGGCGAAACGGAAATCCAGAACGTGAAAATCTGCAACCCGCTGCGCGTCACCGCCATTACCTGCGACGCCGACGGCGGCAACTTTGGCCGCCTGCTGGAGTGGGAGGATACCTGGGGCGAGCGGCGTAAATGGGCGATGCCGATGGAGATGCTCAGCGGCAGCGGCGAGGAGCTGCGCCGGGTACTGCTGGTTAACGGCCTGTCGTATATCAGCACCACCGGCGAGGCCCGCGCCCGGCTGATGGAATATATCTCGCTGTGCAAGCCGGAGCGGCGCGTTACCTGCGTGAGCCGTACCGGCTGGCACGGACAGGTTTACGTGCTTCAGGACGAGGTGAACGGCGAGGACGCGGAGGGCGTCATTCTCCAGACCACCTCGGTGCAGGGGCGCGACTTCCGGGTAACGGGCACGACCGAAGAGTGGCGCGAGCACGTCTCCCGCTACTGCACCGGGAATTCCCGCGTCGCCTTTGCGGTGAGCCTGGCCTTTGCCGCGCCGCTGCTGCGCCTGATTGGCATGGACGGCGGCGGCTATCATCTGAAGGGCGAATCCACCGACGGCAAGACCACCACCATGAAGGCGGCCACCTCGGTATGCGGCGGCCCGGACTACTGGCAGACGTGGCGGGCGACCGGCAACTCGCTGGAAGGCTCCGCCAGCCGCCGCAACGACGCGGCGATGATGCTCGATGAAATTCGCGAGGTGGACGGGCGCGAGGCGGGCAACATTGCCTACATGCTGGCAAACGGCCAGGGCAAGGGCCGGGCAGGAACCGACGGCGAGCTGCGCACCCGCAAGCAGTGGCGGCTGTTGTTCCTGTCCACGGGCGAGCTGTCGCTGACGGAGCACGCCGCAAAGGCGGGCGAGCGCACCTTCGCCGGGATGGAGGTCAGGATGATACAGATACCCAGCGACTCCGGTAAGTTCGGCGTGTTTGAGGAGCTGCACGGCTTTGAAAGCGGCAAGGCGCTGGCGGAGCATCTGGAGTGGGCCACCGCCAGCTACTACGGCTCGCCGTTCCGCGAGTGGCTGAAGGCGCTGACCGCCGACCTGAACGGGCTGACGGCGCAGGCAAAGGCACTGATGAAGGAATACACCGCCGCGCTGGCCCCGCAGGACGCGGGCAATCAGGTGGGTCGTGCGGTCAATCGCTTTGCCCTGGTGGCGATGGCCGGGGAGCTGGCGACGCGCCTCGGTATCACCGGCTGGCCGGAGGGCGAAGCGCTGCGGGCAACGCGGGTCTGCCTGAACGCCTGGCTGAAAGACCGGGGACACACGGCCAACCAGGAAGACATGGCCGCGCTGGAGCAGGTGCGCACCTTCTTCACCGCCAACCAGTACAGCCGCTTTGCCGACTGGCACGACGAGCGCAACCGCCCCGGCAACATGGTGGGCTGGCGCAGGGTGGAAAAAGGCAACGCCGCACAGGGTCGGGAAACGGTGACCACCTTCTACGTGATGCCGTCGGGCTGGAAGGAAATCTGCCGGGGCTTTGACCCGCGCAAGGTGGCCCGACTCTGCGCGGACAAGGGTTATCTGCTGGCGGCCAACGACGGCAAGCTACAGACCAGCATTCGCCCGCCAGAGATGAACGTGCGCAGGCTCTACGTTTTTAACAGCGAGGTGCCGGGTTAATGGTGCGTGAGTCTTATTTCTAAAGGGTAACAGAGGTAACAGGTGTAACAGCCGCGTCAGCCGGGCGCTGGCGCTGTTACACCGCATAAAAGTAAAAGGGTAACAGGTGTAACACCGCATCTGTTACCCGCTGTAACCCGTAATGTTACACAGAAGCATTTCATGAAAACGTAGTTAAAACAGTGATGTAACCCGTGTTACCCCTGTTACACCCCGCTGCCGACAGAGACGCAGGCGACACGCCCTTCCGGGCCTTTTTCCTGGCGGGCCACCGGGTTTGTTTGCTGAGCCACGAGCAGACGGGGAAAGCAGGCGTTGTCCGCTGGGCCACGGCAGAATACAAACATCCTTTACAGAGAGAAAATTATCATGAGCGAGAACAAAAGCCCCGCCGTCATCCGCCTGACCGAAGCCAGAAACGAACATACCGCGCAGATGATGAAAATCAACGACATCACCGCCGCGATTGCCCGCAGTAAAAAAGAGCGCGAGGCGGCCATTGAGAACGGCAAGGAAGCGGAAACGAACTGGCGCACCCGCTTTCGCAGCCTGCGCGGCAACCTTACCGACGAGCTGAGGGCGCAACACAGCCAGCGTATCGTCAGCCGCGAGCTGGCCGAAGAGTTCACCGGCCTGATTGAGGAGCTGGAGTTTGAGCACGAGGGGGAGATGATAAAGGCCGTACAGACCGGCCACGCCTACGTTAACGCGCACAACGCAGCCTTTACGCAGTACGTGGAGGGCCAGTGGGAGGCCGCCATGCGCAACCTCAGCCCGACGCTGGTACGCGCCGTCCGTCTTAAGCTGCTGTCGCTCCGGCTCAACGACCGGGGACGCCATACCGACCCGCTTCATCAGGAGCCGGAAGCCATACTCGCCCGCGAGGTCGGTAAGGTGCTGGCCGATAAGGCGGAAGCCGCGCGGCTGGATATGGACGCGGAGCCGGTCGTGTCGGAGATGGGCGTTTATCGCCCGGCGCTGACCGGCGTGGATATGAGGCTGTATAACAGCCCGGCATCCATTCACAAGCTGGTATACGAGCGTAAAGAGAAGCTTGAAAAACAGCAGAAGGAGAGCCAGGCATGATGCACTGTCCGTACTGCAAAAGCCCGGCGCACGCCAAATCGAGCCGCTACATGTCCGAACAGGTTAAGGAACGTTATCATCAGTGCACGAATCTGGACTGCTCGTGTGCGTTCAAGACCAGCGAAAGTATTACCCGTGTGATTACCGCGCCGCCGCAGCCTGAAGTCTGCGAGGTGCCGCCTCCACCGCCGCCTCAGCGCCAGTCACAGACGCTGGGACGCTACGGAAGCGCTTTCCGCCACTGAACCAAAACCCCCACACTCTCCCTGCCATTCGGCGGGGATTTTTTTGCGCAAAGCTAAAGATTTTCTGCACGGTGACGAGTATAAATAGTGATGCATGCAAGAGCTGCATGGATTTGCATGCAAATAATGCGCGCCAAAAGCACAGGTAAGAGCAGTACTGGCGCGGCCGGAGCCTGTGCATGCAGCTGCATTCAAAGCGCTGTATAAAGCGGGCAGGCGTGGCGGGGATAGCATTGCGCGCTGGTATGATTTGAGGAGTACACTAATGAAACTCTAACTCAAAGAATTTTCATTGAGTAATCTAAAAAAAAATAGTATTTTTTATTTCATAATTGAGAATTAATCGGAAAAATGATGAACATCAATCCTCAGGGCTGTGAAATTTCCAATCCGGAAATTCTAAACCTCTACAAGACGCTAGAACGATCTGACCTTATTTTAGGAGATGCTGAGTTATTCTTCGACTTCCCAATGTATAAAGGTGATGACGATAACCTTGTAATTTCCCAAATGCTGTTGATAAGCCCTTATTATGGAGTAATTGTTTTCTATGCTTCAGGAGCAAATGATTACAATATAGATAAACTAAAAAAAGATGATAAAAGTTTAGAAAAAGTTGCAGGATTTGTCGCGTCAAGATTAATAAAAAACGACAAACTTCGAAGTGGCATGATGTCTTTCAGCCTCCCAGTTAATAATATTTTATACTCACCATTTATTGAAAACACATCCATTGAAAACCTGCAATTAAAAAGCCCAACTACAAACACAGCAATAGAATTAATCGAGATGATAAAATCATTTCAAACTGAATTCGCGGAAAATCTTTTTCAAGAAGCGATATCTACAGTACAAGGCGCAAAGGGACTATTAAAACCTGAAGACCGCAATATTGATGATTTCCCCACCGACTCTAAAGCAGCGAAAATAACTGACGTTGAGTCAAAAATACTAACCTTTGACAAAGATCAACAAGAAGGGTATATCCCAGCACTTAATGGCCCACAGCGTATAAGAGGTTTGGCTGGTTCTGGAAAGACCGTAATATTAGCAATGAAAGTAGCTCAAACTTTATTGCGCGATGAAACTAAAAAAGCAACAATCTTATATACATTCACTACCAAAAGTCTCTACCAGCACGTTACAAGGCTAATTCAAAGGTTTTATAGAGAATTCCATGATGATTCTTCTAATCTCGATAGAGTCACTGTAATGCACTCCTGGGGAGGGAGATCTAACGCAGGCGTTTATTACGAAGCATGCCGTGCTTTTGGTCATGATTTCTTAACGTTCCCGGCAGCTCAAGCTGTAAGCCGAGGAACAATGGATCCTTTTGAATATGCTTGCAAAGAACTATTAGAAGCAAAAGAAATCACTCCTTTATTTGACTATGTTTTTGTTGATGAGGCTCAAGATTATGGAATTTATTTTATGCGCCTCTGTACAAAACTTGCTAGAAACAGACAAGTTTGCTTTGGTGCAGATGTTTTTCAAAATATATTCCAGAAAAAAACCCCTACAGCAAATGAAATATATGATGATGGCACGGAATTCATAAAGGATAAATTCCTAGAAGTCTGTTATAGAACCCCACTAGCTATTTTAGTAAGTGCACATGCATTAGGGCTAGGGGTTTATGGGAAAACGCCAGCTCAGAAGATTGAATCGGTTAAATACTGGGAGAATTTAGGTTATAGCGTCTTAAGCAGGAAAGATGGAGATTTTGAAGAGTCTGAACAAGTAGATGTAATGAGGGAAATAAAGAATTCCCCTACATTCTCAAACGAAGACACAAGAGAGCTTATAAGTTACAATCTTGCTTGTAAGGACTTAGACGACGAGATAAACAAGGTTGCCGCGGCTATAGAAAATGATATAAAAGCAGAGGGTCTTTTACCAGAAGATATCTTAGTTATATGTGCGGACGATTACCATTGTACGCCTTACTTTAACAAACTTACTAAGATACTTAGCAGTAGAAATATTCATGCAAATAATATACATGCTGAAAAAATAACAATACATGATTTTAAAATTAAAGGCAGAGTTACTTTAAGCACCATTCACAAGGCTAAAGGGAATGAAGCATACTCCGTATATATTATGGGTACAGACTTCCTTTGCCATAATCTTAATATAAGAAGCAGAAATCTTTTATTTACAGCCATGACAAGAACCAAAGGCTGGCTCTATATTAGCGGAATAGGGGAGTCAACCCTACCTCTTAAAAAAGAAATTGATCAAGCTCTTAGAAATGTTCCTCATATAAAATTTAAATATCCAACCAAACAAGAAGCACAACAAATAGAGCATGACATTAAGCATAGTGAGCAGGTTTCAGCTAAAGATATAAGTGAACTACAAGCTATGCTTAAGAAATTCGGAAGTTTAGAAAATATGCAAAAATATTTAGAGGAGCAGTCTGTAAGGAAAATTAAAAAATGAGTATTTATAGATCGCCTTTAGAAATACGAGCATGTATTGATTTAGTTGATAACGCTGATTTATTAGGCGCGCTTAATGAAAATGTTAGCTTACCTTTAAATTATGTAGCTCAGTCAAGAGGCCTTCCCTATTCTTCATATTGGGAATTATATAAAACAAACTTTTGGTTTCACATAAAATTAAAAGATGAAAGCCTAATACTATTTGAAGAGGATAGCTTCAGATTCATCATGAGCCCAATTAGTATCCCTACTCATGAAGACTTCATCGCTTACGATTTAGGCGATGATTGGGATCATTTTAACGCAGAAGAAAAAGAAAATTATTTGACATCTGAATACTTTAAACACTCTTACCACAGTTATATTGAAACGACATCCGATTTTAAAAGCCATACTCCGGTTCGCTTAGATCAGCACCCAAACCAATATAAACCTTTATCTCATCCCGCTCATCATTTACATATTGGTTACGAAAATGAGTCCAGAATACCTGTTAAACGTGTTCTAACCCCTCAAGCCTTCACAGCATTTATTATCTCTACTTTTTATCCAAAAAATTGGGAAAAGCTGCATACATTAGGTTTTATTAATCTCGAGAATATTTGTCGATACAAAAGCAGCCTTTCTACAATAAGTCATATTAATCAAGGTTTATGGGATATCGACTGGGAAGAGAATCGTCTTTATCTAGGCTAAGCAGGGGTAATTTGGCTAACCTTTACAATTCACTTCGCAAAAGAATGTACCAAATACTGTACCAAGTTTCATAATTAAACAAAAAATCATTAAATTTCAACATATTACAAAATAAACAAGAAAAAGATTCAGAATATTGAGTAACGTTTCATATTATCGAAACTAATAGTGCAAACTTTTAGAGCTCGCTTTATAGCGAGCTTTTTATTTTTATACTGCAGCATTTGCAAAAAACCACAGGGAGTAG
>Ga0157364_1006689_pt1 | contig 11880 bp, 7 predicted proteins | sample AttsexASBM2_FD_111476 | JGI IMG/M metagenome (GOLD analysis project Ga0157364, IMG submission 111476) | Fungus gardens microbial communities from leaf cutter ant in Ribeirão Preto, State of São Paulo, Brazil - Atta sexdens ASBM2 | ecosystem: Host-associated > Fungi > Mycelium > Unclassified ...
CGAATATATATAATATATATATATATATATATATATATTATATATATATATATATATATATATATATATATATTATATATATATACAGATACTATCCAGCTACGATATCTAGCTACTTAATAGGATAAAAAAAAGAGACAGATAAGGATATTGGATATTTCCCGGATATGATATATCTTTAATCTTGAGTAAGGAAATAAAGATTGAATTGTAATATATTTTTTTATATTTGATTTGTAGTTTGACTTTTGCATTGAAGAAACGTGTTTGCGAATAACTTTGTTAGTAAATATTTCAATTGTTTGCGAATGATGTTTTACGATCTTATAAATATATATATTATTTATTACACATTTTAACAACCGCAAAGACTCATTTAGGCAACTTATTTATATTTGATTCTTAGAGTCACAAAAATATTTTAATACGATTTTTGTTTAAAAAGACTTTTTTGTTGTAAAAATGATAATGTTTTATACTCCAAGAGGTAATGAAATCGATGAAGTTGTTAAGAAGATTCGAAAGACTTACATCATCTTCGAAGATAAAGAATTATAATAATATATATATAATCAATTGAAAGCGTCATATTTATCTATCGATGATCGATAGAACGTCTCAGCGATGCATAATTTCTCAAGCACTATACCCTGGAGATTCATCCCTTCCGATCACACGAGACCTTGACTGTCGATTTTTCTTCAAACTAAATGGGCTACGTGCGTCCTCGCCGATACTTAATTTACCGGATATGGATCGGTCTCGGAGGACTTATAGCATATCGATCACGTAATATGATACACGATATGCCATTAATCGCCCGCACGTCGAAGTAATTTAGAGATGATATGCAATCCCATCAAAAAAAGTGACCTTTTTTTAGCGCTTATGCGTGAAAATGCCAACTGTCGAAAAATGCGATAGCGACAGTTCCTTTAACGGCGTCAAACTCTGTTTATCGTTATAAGTCACGCGCGCCCCACGTGCAGCGCGAAATTGCGTTGCAGTAGCATTGCGTGGCGCATCAGGGAACCCGCGACCCTGTTTGCCTGCACACACAGACCGGTCGAGCTGTTGGGAATAGGTGTAGGTATATCGATTTCAGCGGGGAGGAGAGCCGGAAGATCGTCCATCCTGCACACGAGCCGACGGTGGCGATAGAAGCGGGACTTCCCAGGGCCGTAACGTACGGCTAGTGCTCATGGCTCATCCCTGCCGCCTGCGTACGGCCAGTGGTGGATGACCTTGACCTACGGGGTTCCTGCCGCGCCGGCGTCGCGTCCTCCTCGTCCCCTTCCTCACGTGACCGCGTTCTGTCCTCGTCTTACCTCAGTCACCCTCCTCTCAACTCTCTTCGATTTATCTCGCTCCACCTGTGACCAACGATGCATCTGATCCGATATCTCTTGCATCGCGATAGTCTAGCGACCTCGGGGATGCACTCGGTTATTGAAGTCGATGGACTGGGAAATCAGAGGCGTCGACGGCGAGCACTTGATCGTGTGCGCATGACGTATTGCCGACACTACGGGGGATCCTTCGGATCTCCCGAGGGATCCAGTGGGAACAAAACCTTTTCATCGTATCGCAATGTATAAGAGATAGACAGGATAGTTAGAAGACATAAAAGATTTCATTGTCGCATCCTTGTCCTCATCCATCATCATGCGTGTTTTCTTCTTTTTCTAATTCTTTTTCCATGTTTTTTCCCTTCATCCTCATCTCGGTGCACTCTCCGAACGATCCCATTCTGCGAAATCATATGTTGCTGAACGATCTTGGCTCATCGCGATGAATCCCCTCTTTTCGAAATTCACATTGTCCTCCCACAATCCTCCCGCGTTCTCATGATTTTCTATTTTTTTCTCGGAATAACGCAATCACGTTCTTCCTACATACCAGTTTCTCCATTCCTATTCGTATTCTCAACAATGATAGCGAATATACCTCTACAGAGGCATGCATTATTCTATACCTTTATCTAACACGCTTTATCGGCTCTCTCGGGCTTTTTCCGTGACATAATAAATTACGTCTGTCTATCTCGACAACCGCCTGTGTTTCATTAGCTCTTTCGTATTTTGTCCTACACGTTTCGATTCTGAATGCTTTTCATTTTCATATTAATGCGTTGTCAGCGGACAAGACATCGAGGAGCGACAACTAGAACAATATTTACAGGCTTTCACAGTTACTTCTTCTCTCTCTTTCTCTCTCTCTCTCTCTCTCTCTCTCTTGATTTATCAGGAAGCTCCCTTGTACCGGAAAGAGATATTTTTAAAATTGTGTCCCAAATTTTGAAGGTCTTCGATATGTCGTTGTGTCCTCCAAATGTCAACCTTGACAGTTTCTTCGAGTCAATCTTTCAATTCTTGACGTATTAATAACACTCTTTTGCACTCTCACTGTTTCATAGTTATTATTTATTTATTTGATTTTGTCTATATTTTTATTTATAAAAATGTATACTTGCCTTCAATAAAAGATAGAAACTCTTCTTTTATTCTTAAAATAATTTATAAAAAATAAGTTTTTGACAACTTTGTATTTTTGTCCTGAGCTTGGAGTATCTCACGATTCAAGATATATCGTTCTTTTCGCATTTTATTTGAATTTTTATTAAATATGATTTAATCCTATTTTTTTCCGATTTTAGCATTATTTTTTTTGCTGTATGATTCGATCCATACGTTTCTTAAAACTTGAGTCACAGATAAAATAATTACTTCTTGACAATAATGATCAAATTTTGAATTGTTATTATTATTATTGTATGTGTATTTAAAATATATTTATACTATTACTGAAATCTAGATAAATATTTAATTCAGAATGGATATACTAAAATTACAACAATTAATGAATTATTTCCATCTGTTATGAAAGTTGCAATTAGTTTAATTAGCAAAACGTAATTGGAACGCAGCAGATGCTGTGGATTAACAATCAATTGCAATGGCTGAGAAAGCAACCAATAATTGTTCGATTCGCTAACAAAAAATAAAACTAAACCCATTAGACTCTATTAAACTCATATTTCGATATATATTAAAACGATTTCTGATTTTAGACTTTTAATAATGGATATACGTTAATTAGAACTATTATATCTTGACATTATCTCGACATTATCTTGACATTATTATTTTTTTTCTTAATTAATGATTTTTTTTATTTTAATATAATTATTAAGATAATTAAAAAGTTAATAGCAGTAGCGTAAAAAGTCTTATGTAGTTGAAGGGAAATTAACTCGAATCTCAGCAATTTAATTAAAATCTCTGCATGTGCATGAATAATTTGAAAGAACGAAAGAATGTAGCAAATGCAAAGTGCAAAATTTATTTGTGATCACGCGTAACGCTCATATTTGTCGCGCAGGAGAAAATTTATTAGAAAATAAAATTTACTCAACGCGACAGTTATGCATTCAGTACAATGAAATAATAAACAAGCAAAACAGAGATAAAGAGCTTTTTTCTTTCACTCCCTAAGAGAGACGTTCATGAAAATTTTAACTTGGCCTCAAGCGCCACGTCCGAGCTTTTCCATCTATCGATGTCGGCTCATCAGCCCGTGCGTCCGATAAGCGTCGGCCTACCATTACTCTTACCCTCGACCGGCAGAGCAAAAACAACCCCCTCTCGTCCGTCCGTTTTCCGCCGCCTGGTTTTCTACCCCTTCCCGTACTGTGGCCGCCGGACCACTGGCAATCCCCGCGGGGCGAAGCACACGGTCCTGCCGCACGCGCGGCCGGATCCAGTCGCACTTCGAACCCCGAGGAGATCGAGCGTGCCGACAAAGTACTCGTCATAATCCTGGACCACGTAAACGGACGCCTCGGAAGATCGTGCCGGGATTTTTCTGGCATGCGATCAGGAGCATGCAGGTAGGATCCTCCCTGCCGACGGCCGACGCGTCGCGCGCCCCGTTCCTCCAAGTGGATACCCAAACTCTCGCAAGCGTTCATTGATCCCTTCTCTCGATTTCATTTTGACACGATTATGATTTACGGAAAATGATTTTTGAAGATGGAATATAAATGTAAATGAATTCGGTCTATCGATCAAACTGGTTATTAAACGTTATTGAAAGGAGTGATCTAATTCTTTGTGTGATCGATATTTAAAATTACTTCGTGATGTTGTCACGTAATATTCTGTAGAATTGGTCGGTATATAAATTGCTCTCAGTGTTATTTATGCCCATTTCTATCAATTTAGATTAACTTTCCACATAGAAATCGGAATAATATCATAACGACATTATCATGACTTTATTTGTTATTTATAAATTTATCATTTAAGTATGAAATGATACCATGATGATGTCCTATGATATTATTTTGATTTAATTACGAGTCTGTGTTTTATTTGAATTTAACTCGGTTTTATTTATTTTTTATTTTCTTTAAATTTTAACAATTAAAGAAAAATAGGGAATAAATTAAACCGAGAGTTGAAGTTAATCTACATTGACATAGAAATAGTCCTTAAACCGAAATTAAAATGTCAATCGGTTCTTATTGGAGAATCCGTCGCGTTCCTTATCGAAAGTCTATGTAAGAAGCATACAGGTGGGTCGGGGAGAATGTCCTAAGTAATCGGTAAACCGTAGTTATTTCAATGCAAACATTTGGTATTACAGGAAACGAACCAATAATCTTATTGCTAAACTAAACGGAATATATTTAAATATTTTTTTACATATTTGTATATTTTTTGCAAATCCATTGCTTTGTACTTATATAATTTTTTGCAATTTTTATAATAACTGTGCGTTTTGCAAAATGAACTTCTCTCTAAATTCTGTCCCTTTATCACTTCTATACGTTTCTGAAATGAATTTTACAACATTGAATTAGATTACATTGAAATATGACTGCTACGAAAACTTGTTGAATTCAGTAGCATTCTTTTTTTTTACAAGCAGCATTCTGCACTCTAAAACTAAAGGAATTCGAAAGGTTAATGTAACAAACACATGGTAGACGGTTTTATATTTTGTATTTATTGAGAAACTCTTCTTTTGACATACCTTTTTATTACTTTTATATTACCTAACTATAACAGTTTTTATCGAGTTTTTTCATTCTCCCATTTTTAAAATTTCGTAATCAACAGGCTATGTAAAATTATAAAATATAGCGAAATTGTGAGACTAAAATAAATTATATTTATTATATCTAATATTTCATAAAATATCTATTGTGAAGTTGGAGATTTAACTCCACTATGATAATTAAATAGCTAGACAAGCTCAATATGTCAGAAATCGTGAGATTATGAGTCCAGTTTGTTTCTCGAGACTGTTTTTTCATATGTGATAACGTGTGTGAAAAACATCAAAAAGTTTAATGATTCCGAACAAAAGTCTTTTCATTCAGTCAAGATAGGCAGCATGCCAGGAAAACGATCTCCGTGCTTTTTTTCTTGCCCTCATCGACCACCAACGCGTGCCAAGGCCAAGCAAGAAGACGAGATCTTACAGTCATGGTCACGAACAAGCATATATCTTTTTATGCAGTTAAATGAATCTGTATTCCGGTATTATTAACAGTCACCCTTTTGTGTTTTCAATCGATTAGCTATCCTTGTAATTCATTTCTAATGACCTTTCGAACCTTTCCTTAGGCGGAATCTCACAAAGGAGTATATTACATTAAAATTGTATTAGCTTCCTCTCCATGTAGAACGTTCGATGAATAGGCAAGGCAAAGTATGAGATCGCTATTTAACCTATCCACAAAAATTGACATATATATATACACACACACACACACACACACACACACACACACACACACACACACACACACACACACACGAGGAACACGATATTTTTTGCAAGAGTATCATAAATCATGGGAGTCATAAAATGTAGGGGTCATAAAATATGGCGAAAGTCATAAAATATGGAGGAATGAAAGTTTCGGGTGGTGACATTTCCAAACAGAGTAAACTTATCGTCTCGCAATCTCACGAATTTCTGACAGATTGATCCTGCCTAATTAATAATTAATAATTACCACAATAGAGTTAAATCTTCGACTTCAACACAAATATTTTAAAAATATTTAAAAAAATAAATATAATTTATTTTAGCTCGATAATTTTGTTATATTTTAAAATTATATTTTATAATTTTATATGCCTTGTTGATTTTGGCAGAATCGTGTGATTCGGCCATAGCATGGTGCACGATATTCTTGCGTTGTTTCATGGCTGTTAGATTAAATAGAATCGGGAAAAATTCATTATGAGATTTGTGCAGCGGAGTTTCTCAACACAAGAGACACGACATAATTTACTTTAACTTTCTGCAAATTGTTTGACTCGAGAAGTGAAGTTTGGTAACTTCTGTTTGCAAGATTTGTTTGAACGTAAAAATTCGTCAAATCTCAAGCGAGCTACGCTCATTCGCCGGATCCACAATATATATCTCTTAATTGCAGACCTTTCGACTCCTCATCAATTTTGAATTAATTGAAGTCAAAGATGAAAGAAAGAGACTTCCCGAGAGACATACTCTCGTAGTTGTTCCTCGCGCATACGATCTTTCACACTCTTTCACGTTTTTCCACTGGTCAATTTGGACTGCCGCCAAGTTCGCAGGTTCCATTTGGCGGAAGTTTCGTAAGAAAAAAGATAATCGAAAAGCGTTTACACATCTGGCACGCAAATTGCGTTTAAGTGTGACGGATGCAAAGTAACATTCGATTATTTGTGCTGTGTTTCTTGCAGCCTGAATCGATCACGATTGTAGCGATGCGACGCACATTCTGGGAGTCTCTCTCCAAAAAAAAGAAGATAAAACAAACGTGATATTTTTTCTGAGTTAACTGAGTTAATCGAGTTAATTCTTTTTATTGCTTGGCAGATGACCTTTACTAAACGAAAAGAAATCGCATTTGCGACGAGCCAACTTTTTATTACGGTAGAAATGGATTCATATTTTAAAAACAATCTTTACTTTATTGATTGAAACACCGTGCATTTCCCTCTCTATGACTTTTAGTGTGATTCGAAATCATTTCGCAAAACTATAAAAAAAAAATGTATAATGGGTTTTGCTTGTCAGTGCAAACATTAAGTAGATAATGGACGTGGAATAGAAAAGACAAGAAAATGCAAAGACATCGGATGGACATGCTTTCAATATTTTCATTCCATTTGCGACTATTTTTTTTTCTTTCCTTGCCTGTCATGGAGCAATCATTCATTAATCAATCATTATGAGTTTCGTGTTTCTATTTCTCGATATATATTTCAAGTACGACCCTTCGTCGTATCATCACACACTTCCTGCTCGCACGTTATCGATCTGTTTTGTATTCTTCTTTAGTCGATCCTTGATTTTATTCTCAAAGAATTTGAATCCTTTTATGGCACAATAGAAAAAATATAAAGGAGATGATGGAATTATATGATTATTATAATGGTCCTTATTTTTAATATCTCCGTTATTAGATAGTGAATTTTCATTGATTATTTTCATTGGTTTTCATTTATTATTTATGGATACTGTAACCAATATTATGTGTTCTCTTAAGCAAAATAAATTTTTAAATTTATTTTTATTAGGGGTTGACATTATCATCCTGCTTTTTAATATCACGCAGTATCGTCACATTTTTATAAATAATTTAATTTAATTTAGTTTAATTTAATTTAATTTAATTTAATTTAATTTAATTTAATGTGTACTCATGAAATTACATTGAATGCGAAAACATGTGAATACACAAATGGTAAGGCACTAGCCATCAGTAAAACTGCTATATATAAACCTACCAGAATAATTTTATGTAATAATTGACTAACAATGAGACAATACATTACTAATATAATAATTATACTAAGAATAAGACATGATTGACTGAGAATGAGACAATACATTACTAATATAATAATAATATTTAAATTACGTTGAAAGAAAATTGATAATGTCTTAAGTAATAAATATTTCATAACTTTGAAGCTAGAATCGATTGAACAACACTTTGATTAATATACTCGTTAAGCTTTAATTTTAAATCTCGATTATTAATAAAGTTATTGTATAAAATATAAATGGAGGGACCATAATATACCTTCTCTTTTACTATTCTTTATAGTAAAAATATTTTGCAGGAAACGATTATATATAGAATTAAAAAGAGGGAGAGGCAGATTCAGATTTCGGAATACGCTACGCGTTTTTTCAGCATCCACATTTCCTCGCGTTTGCGTTTTATTGATTCGTTTCGCGTTGCTTTTGCGGCCTGTCGCCTTTTTCTCGACGCTTTTTTGTACACCGAAGCGACCTTTGCAAGCTCGCCGCACCGGAAATCAGCGAGCCGTTTATCCCCCGATTGCGCCCTGTAGATGGACGCGCGTCAGCCTGCGTGAATGCGATTCTCGCGCGGCGAGACGTGCGAGACATTTTGAACTTTAAACCATGTATTATTATCCACCATTGTCCGCACATAACACGTCGTCGTAGGTTTAATAAAAATCAAGATCGCTCGATCGACGGAGAGAGAGCCCTTGCGACGAATATGCTCCGGCGCGAAAAGGCCGAAGGTGAGGCACGAGTAAGGGTAGGAATAATAACTCATTGAGAAATTATGAAAATGACAGTTCAGATTGCGCTTTACATTTTATTTTGGCTAATAATGACGTGGCATTTAATGATAATGCAGACTTTTCAATTCTGATTCATAACAATGTAAAAATATATTCACGTTAAATTGGACAATGAAATCGGATCGGTATCGTTCAATTGAAACTATTTTCATGGTTCGTGATTTAAAAACATATATCATTTCTGTTTTTTCCGTTTGCACAATGATGTTATTCGAGATCCAAGTTTCATCCAGGTTGTATCAATAAAAGAATTATGTTAACTAAATATAATCATACAGATAAAAGCTCGAATTTCAAAAAAATAAAGAATCTGATATTCTTCAAAAGTCGCACAATATTATCGGAGAAATCTATATTCTCGTCCATAGATGCATCTTTTGATAACATCGATTTATTTAAAAACAATAATTTATTTTAAATACAAAAAACTTTTCCTTCTTCTAAGAATACGATGTAAAGAATTCGCTTCGTTCATATAAATCTAATCATGAATATACCTACAAAAAATATACTTGATGCTACTGATTTTGATATATTGAAGAAAAATTTTTGCCATTTATGATTACAACTGCTTGATAAAATATTTTTATTGTTATTACTGCTAAATGTTAAATAATAATTTATATTTATAATTATATTTATAGTTATATAAATAATATGTATATAAAAAGGAATATACAGTTGTCCTAGAAAGAGAAAGAAAGAGAAAGAGAGAGAGAGAGAGAGAGAGAGAGAGAGAAAACGACTTAATGATAATTATAATAATTATTATATTTATATAGTTTTATAAGGTAAACCAATTAGTGTATCAATTAGTGGACATGATCCAATTATTGAACAAAATGACAAAAATTTTAAAGCTTTGAATGTGCACGATTTTCAATTCACACAAGTGAAAAATGCTATATTCGATTAAGACAAACTCTTTGTGCCTAATAATATTTCTTGCAAATTTATACAATTTCCAGTTCAAGCAAACTGTGCGATTATTTGAAACCTAAACCGAAACTGGAATGGTAAATTAATATTATTGACAAGCAATTTTTATTCTTGATGATAAGTAAACATCTTATAAATAAACATCTTATAGAAAGTTTAATAATTACCTAAATAAATTATTTAAATAATTATTTATTAAAAATATTATATACTAAAAATATACATGATTGTCCCAGATAATGACTATAAGAGTACAGTAATAACTAAAAATGTTTTACCATGCAATTATAATTATACTCTCTAAATCTGAATCAGTGGATAATCACTGATATCAGTGCCAAGTATGCCGCTATGTAATGTAATCGGTGAATGAAATGTAAGATCCCTAACCTAACTAATCTTTATGGTGTGATCTAATTAACCTTGTTTTAGTGCTTAAATTCAATGAATATGATATTGGAAGATTGAAATTAACGCAAATATCAGTATTTTAATTATATAATGCTCAAACATTCTTCCTTTTTTAGTTGAACTTCACTGATTATCAATGCAAAATATGTCACTTAGTAATTAGTGACTATCCACTGATTCAGATCAGAGAGATTTGGAGAGTAAACATCAAAAATTTTTCTCTTAGTATAAGATTTTTAACAATTTATTAACAATTTATTATTATTAAATACGATTTCATAAAAACACATTAATAATTAATAACAGAGATAAAAGGGCTCGAAGAAATAAGCGCTATTTCAAGGTGCTCAAATTGTTCAAGAATATCTCTCAATATTCAAATTAAATTTATTGAAGAAACACGTAGAACAAACATAATCATTAAAACGATAATAAATTCGTACGTTTGGCATGAGAAGGTATTCTCGACAGAGAACTTAATTTGGCTTTCCTGGAGACTGCAAAAAATTTACATTTTCCAATTTTGTATGCGTAGACAACGAGCAATATTAATTATGTAAAATCTTTTTGCGTATATTTTTGAAGAAAATTAAAAAACTAACCGAAACGTACGAATTTATTATCGTTTTATGTTTTTTCTATGGTCTCTTCAATAAATTTAATTTGAATATTGAGAAATATTCTTGAACAATTTGCGCACCTTGAACAGCGCTTATTCTCTCGAGCCTTTTTATCTCTGTTATTACTTTTAAGTTAGGGAATCATAACATTCAAACTTTTACATTAATAATTAATTTTATAAAAGTGATGTGTATCTTTCAAAATTCATCAAACTCTTAACTATAATTAGTCAGATGTTATTACGAAAATTAATGTAATCGTATCTCTGATATGACCTCAAAGATATTTTATACTGACTGAACGATAAGCAGACATGTGCACGATATTTCGTGACGAATGCTCTCAGAATAGCGTATCGCGCGGAAGTTTCAATTTATCATAATTTTGCAGTAACAATCCGTGAAAATCTGTACTCTGTTATATGATGACATAAACTGAGAATTGACGTTTCCATCGCGTCAGCTGCATCAAGATATTCTTCCATCTTGATAAACAAATCGTACACGCGAAAGAGATTCTCTCTGTTACTTTTATTACTCTTTTTAAAACGTCATTAGGATGGAAGTAAAGCTCGCGGTAGCGAAACAACTGAGTATCGCATCGATTAATCTGCTCTTGAAACGCGACCATGGCTAAAAATATTTCTTTTCAATATTTCACATGCTAATAGCCAGCCGTGAAGGACCGGCCTTTTATGTGGCGCGAACGCAGAAAATGTTTGTCTCGTGCTGCGACATTACGAAGTTTCTAGCGGCGATATTTATTATCGAGAGAGCAGTTAAAAGTCGCAAGGCATTCTCGCGTTCTCGTGTCGCGTGATACGCAAGCCTCATATTTCAAAGCTAATACAGTTCCAAGTGCATGCCGCAAACAATGAAATTAAAATCTTGTTTCCCTTTTATTATTTGTATTCAAGGTATTCTAATGAGCATTTTCAAAGTGCATTTTATTCCGACACGTCTCCCAACAAGTTTGAAGAACCTTTGCGAACAACAGAAAAAAAGATAAGATTCCTTCCAAAAAAAATATGCATTTACATGTAAAAGTCCGGCCAAATGGATTTTTCATGTCTTCTTTTAAAAACAAAGACAATTTTTTATTAGTAGCATATTGATTTAATTTGGATTAATATTATATTGTATAAATATATTTATTTCTTATATAATTTTCTTTAAATGGCACACACAGCTAGTATGCCCATTAAGTAATAAGATTGATTTTTCCTCTCATATTAGTAACCCTCCAACCTGACCACTGACCACGCTTGTCCTTGGTTTTCCAC
>Ga0157364_1006691_pt1 | contig 11878 bp, 11 predicted proteins | sample AttsexASBM2_FD_111476 | JGI IMG/M metagenome (GOLD analysis project Ga0157364, IMG submission 111476) | Fungus gardens microbial communities from leaf cutter ant in Ribeirão Preto, State of São Paulo, Brazil - Atta sexdens ASBM2 | ecosystem: Host-associated > Fungi > Mycelium > Unclassified ...
AAATACATACGGAAAAATACATACAGAATGATGTATAAATAAATCAAGCAAACCTTATAATAACCATATCTTATTGCTATAACAATCGAATTCGTAATGAATGAAAAGACGTCATTCTGACATCAAAGTGACAATAATAAATAACGTCAGTTTTACAGGGAAGAAATAAAAAGCAAGAATTCAAGAAATAGGAGGCAAAAAGCCTCATACTCTTGAGCATCATTTGTCTTTGTTTAAACATTCGAACGAGGACGAAACGATTCTCAACATTGCAGACGTGAATCAGACCTTCATCAAGGCCACTTTATTATCTACGTTTATGGAAAAAATTTTCAAAAACAGTCCCAAGAAATTGGAGAAAATTGAACGAGCCAAAGATATTCCTTCAAGTTTTACGTGTAAACACTTAACGCGCCTAAAATCATCCTCGGCATATCGTGAAGAAGGGCTGGATACTCCAAAGAACGTGGTCGATCGCGTTATACATGAACGCACACATATACGTGCACATAGACGTTGGACGATGCGCGTACGCCCCACCTCTTCGAAGAGCGCGGGAGCTATCGCGATGGTTCTAGATCTTCGGAAAATGTCGTCACTTCCGGCGAACCACACGAGTCACGCGAGCGAGGCGACCAGCCAAATCCGAGCAGACATTTCTCGCTTGGAAAATCGTTCGCGTCTTGACGCGTCAATTTTTTCGATAATTTTTACAACTCAGGTGACTCGTGATGGTGGACAAGATTCCCGCTCGATCCCGCTCGCGGAACGTTCGCTTGATAGAAGGTTCTAGAAGCCGGGCGAACTTCCGCCATCGGCGCCTTCTAGAATATTCGTGTTCGACGTGCTCGTTTAAAAGCGACGCCGCGCGCCGCGAGCGAGTCATTCGTTACGGAGCTCTCGTATTAGACAGGTGACAGCTGTTGGTGATTTATTCTTTGCGCATCGTGTGCCCTAATTCGGATTACGATCTTTAACGACTGCTTGCAATACTTGCATTCGGTGTTTTCCCGTTTGAATTTGATTTTGTGGAAAAATGCCTGAGGACGTGAGCATGACGGACGCCGGCGAGGTGGAGACCTTCGCCTTCCAGGCCGAAATCGCTCAGTTGATGAGTCTGATCATCAACACCTTTTATTCGAATAAGGAGATTTTCATCCGAGAATTGATCTCCAACTCGTCCGATGTAAGTATCTTAGGTTATCGTTAATTAACCTCGTTAACTTTCATATAGTCACATTTAGAAATTTCATCCTGAGCGTTTAGGAGCAACAAAAGAATAATTCAAAATTTATAATTTAAATAATTTTTTTTACATGGATATAAAATAATTTAAAATTAGAAAAACGGGATTTGAGGAACGATTTTCTTTTTTGGGATATATTTTATATATGAAAATACACAAAGGTACAAAAATACAGAATAATTAGAGGCGTTACACGAAACATTTACTTCATTTTATCCTTGAATTTGTTGCTTTTAGTTAAACTTTCACTTCGTTTTTTCTATTTTTTTCCTTCAAAATGGAAGAAAAAACGGAGATAATCTGTGTGAGAGAGAGAGGGAGAGACACGTTCAGATAAAAAAAACCAAGCTTAAAAATAAAATGAGGAATATTTCGTATAATTCTTCCAATTTTTCTACATTTTAATATTAAAAAAAATTTTGTGCATATTTGTTTTTGTCTAAAAGATATATAGAATGTTATTAATTTTTATTTAATTATAAATCATCGAAGAAAGAGAACAATGGAAATTGAGATATGTTAAAGTCAGGAATACTCTGTAATTATATTTAAAAAATTCATGTGAGTAATGGAGGTTAACAAAAATTTAGTGATATTAATTTACTGCAAATTGTACCGACCTCATTTGAGATAACCTGTAAATATTTATTAATTTTTAAAATATTTTTTCAGATTAAAAATTTTTTTATATCATTTCTGTATAATATATATAACGTTTTCTAATTTTTCTTTTTGTTATGTTTGCAAATTTGTAGAAATAAAATTAATAATTGCATGAATTTGGAAATAAATTAGAAACAATTGAGTCTTGTTGATGACGCGATGTTAAATCTTTTATGAATTTTTTTTAGGCGTTGGACAAAATTCGATATGAATCTCTCACGGATCCATCCAAGTTGGATACGTGTAAGGAATTGTTTATTAAGATCGTACCGAACAAGAACGACCGTACTCTGACGATCCTTGATTCGTAAGTATTGATTTTTTTTTATAGAAATAGGCCTGTTTCCAATTAAAATTTCTGTCATTCTCTACAAAAAGAAAACAAGAAAAAAATAAACGATACAGAAAGTGTATTAATTTAATTCTTGTTTCCATCATGTTAAATTTTCAATTTCGGTTCAACTTTTTATCTTTTTCTAATTCTTAGAAATAGAGAAAGATGAAGAGTGAGTTAAACCGAGATTAAAGTTAATTTACATTGGTAAAAAGGGACATAAAAAGAACAGATCTAATATATACATGCAATATGTATTAATATATAACAGTTGTCTTTAAATTGAATTTTCTTCATTTTAACAGTGGTATTGGCATGACCAAAGCCGATCTTGTAAATAATCTGGGTACCATTGCCAAATCCGGTACAAAGGCGTTCATGGAAGCTCTGCAGGCAGGTGCTGATATCTCCATGATTGGACAGTTCGGTGTAGGTTTTTACTCGGCGTATCTCGTGGCCGACAAAGTCATCGTCATCTCCAAACACAATGACGACGAACAATATCTGTGGGAGTCTTCCGCTGGTGGTTCCTTCACGGTTCGTCCCGACAATGGTGAACCGATCGGACGGGGCACCAAGATCATCCTTCACATTAAGGAGGATCAGACAGAATATCTGGAGGAGTCTAAAATCAAAGAAATCGTCAAGAAGCATTCACAGTTCATCGGCTATCCTATCAAGCTCGTCGTCGAGAAAGAACGTGACAAGGAACTGAGCGAGGACGAGGAAGAAGAGGAAGAGAAAAAGGAAGAAGAAAAGGCAGAGGATGACAAACCCAAGATCGAAGATGTCGGCGAGGATGAGGAAGAGGATAAACCTAAGGAAGAGAAGAAAAAGAAGAAGAAGACGATCAAGGAAAAATACACTGAAGATGAGGAGTTGAACAAGACAAAACCTATTTGGACAAGAAATCCGGATGACATCACGCAGGAAGAGTATGGCGAGTTCTATAAGAGCTTGACTAACGATTGGGAAGACCACTTGGCTGTGAAACACTTCTCCGTGGAAGGACAGTTGGAATTCAGAGCGCTGCTGTTCATTCCACGTCGTGCACCTTTCGATTTGTTTGAGAATAAGAAGAGAAAGAACAATATTAAATTGTACGTACGTCGTGTTTTTATCATGGATAACTGCGAAGACCTCATTCCGGAATATCTAAACTTTATCAAGGGTGTCGTAGACAGCGAGGATCTGCCTCTTAACATTTCTCGTGAAATGCTGCAACAGAATAAGATTCTGAAGGTCATTAGGAAGAATCTTGTCAAGAAATGCTTGGAACTTTTCGAGGAATTGTCGGAAGACAAGGAGAACTACAAAAAATGCTACGAACAATTCAGCAAGAATCTGAAATTGGGTATTCACGAGGACAGCCAGAACAGGAAAAAGCTCTCAGAGTTGCTTCGCTATCACACTTCTGCATCCGGCGATGAGATGTGCTCACTTAAAGATTACGTTGGTAGAATGAAGGAGAACCAGAAGCACGTCTACTATATCACTGGCGAGAGCAGGGAGCAGGTAGCCAATAGCTCATTCGTAGAACGCGTGAAGAAGCGTGGCTTCGAGGTTGTGTACATGACTGAGCCCATTGACGAGTACGTCGTCCAACAACTGAAAGAATTCGACGGAAAACAGTTGGTATCCGTTACAAAAGAGGGTTTAGAACTTCCGGAAGACGAAGATGAGAAAAAGAAGCGCGAGGAAGACAAGGCCAAGTTCGAGAGCCTTTGTAAAGTTATGAAGGACATCTTAGATAAGAAAGTGGAGAAAGTTGTAGTATCTAACAGATTGGTTGACTCTCCTTGCTGTATCGTCACATCGCAATACGGCTGGACAGCGAACATGGAGAGAATCATGAAGGCGCAAGCACTTCGAGACACATCCACCATGGGATACATGGCCGCGAAGAAGCACCTCGAGATCAATCCCGATCATCCTATCATGGAAAACTTAAGACAAAAGGCTGAGGCAGATAAGCACGATAAGTCGGTGAAAGATCTAGTCATGTTGCTCTTTGAGACTGCACTCTTGTCGTCCGGTTTTGCCCTCGAAGATCCGCAAGTGCATGCTTCCAGAATATATAGGATGATCAAGTTAGGTCTAGGTTTTGACGACGAGGATACGTCGAACGCAGAGGACGAGAAGATGGACATGGAAGTGCCCACGTTGGAGGGTGACTCAGAAGAAGCGTCGAGAATGGAAGAAGTGGATTAAACTGCGAATTAAATTTACGATAAGACTTGTCGAATATAATATCGAAATCTCGAATCCAAAGACTTTCTTAGATCCGTGAAAAGCGAGACTTTTTTTTTTAATATTCAAGCAGCTCTTATAAGGTTTTCTCATTTCAGTGCCGACAGAATTAGGTGTTACGTTCACTGTGCTGATCGCTGTATCGATTTTACAGAAATCCTTTAGTTTAGCATACGTGTTTCACACACAATTCTATCGACAAGCTTACCGTTTGATTTCATCGAAACGTTCATTCTTTTACATTTTACGTATCGTGCTTTGTCATTCATCTCGCATTAACATTTTTTTTATACTTTGCGTGTTTTCACTTACATCATTCCATCGGATACCTTAAATTAATTGTAGAATAAAGGTAAAAATATTATGCGCAATAAAATAAAAGAAATCGCATTTAATCGATCTCAAAGTATTTTCACCCATATATTCCTACTAATGCTTGATCTCAAAAAATTATAATTTACTATTCTGTAATAATCTCGGAAAGAATACTTCAAACAATGTTTGATAAAAATAATTAAATTTATCACTAATTCATTTTTGTAAAGTCATCTAAGCTTTTCATACTAATACAATTTTTAAAAAATATATATGCGAGTATTAAATTTCGATATATAAATTTAATAAATTTAGGCTCAGTTGCACCAACGTTACTTTGACTTTAAGCAAGACTTAAAATTCTCTCTTTCGCTTTAAAAGAGAGAGACAGAGAAAGTTTTAAGTCTCATTTAAAGTCAAAGTAACGTTGATGCAATCGGATCTTAGTGACGAATTTAGAATTTCTCTATTTTCTTAACGAAAATATTAATCTTGTCCATTTAAACGATTATTATTATCCTATAACTAAATTATTACTTTTGTTAATTGAATTTAAGATAGAAATTAACATGATAGAAAGAATACTTTAAATAATTGATAAAAGCAAATATGAATTATATTTAGTTTATTTTTTTAAAACAAAGTTATTTTCGTTAAATTAAACTAATACACACACACATACACATACAAATTAATGATAACATGATATAGAAGAACACTTTAAATAATATTTGATAAAATTAAATAATTAAATTATATTTTCAATTTATTTTTTAAAACTAAATTTTTTATATTAATAGAATATTAAAAAATCGCAAATATCTGAATATTAATCATTTGTTAATATTGTTTAAATTCACATATATGAGATATTTCTGAAGTAAACATATTAAATTTTAATAAATTCATAGCGATAAATTGGAATCGATTATGTTTTCTCAATGAAAACATCACACCAATCCAGAACTATTCACATTAATTAAGTCTAATTTCAGAAATTCATGATAATATTAATTACATTGATCCAAATATAACAGTACAATCTACTTCGTAGAGTTGTGTGCGTAACGAATCTAAATTTTAAAAAATAAAACAAAAACCATGCAATAAAGTCTATTCATCGGAGAATATTTAAAATTTACAAATAAATTATTTTATCTATGTCGTAGTCTATGTTAATATATAAATAGAGTAATAGTAAGCTGTAAGAAATTAACCAATCCTAATCGATTATTCTTCTCTCTTAACTGTGATTGGCCAATTTCTTACGGCCTGCGATTTTATTGTAGAACAGGTATTACAATGAATGTTAGATATCGTATAACGGATGTCGTAGTCAAAGTCTGTAGTCAAAGTCTTGCTACAAATGCTTTAAAGCGTTTGATGGACCAATTAGAAGAAAGAAGTTTACAAACTGACCAATTAAAAAACGCTTCAAAGCGTTTGCAACATCGCGTTGATCATACCCAGTGTGAATCCTATATTTCAAGTATAGTATATTTCGTCTATATAGTACACATATAATAGTGGTAATGAATTTTAGGACACAGTCGGTGTATATTACATACATTGCATCGTATGTATGTACGTTAAACTTTCGTCAAAGATATATTTTTCAATTTTTTTAGGAAATACACATACATCATTACTTCTATGATATTATTGAGTTGTCCGGAAAGTTCGTGCCGATGTTGAAGGAAAATTGAAACGCAAAAGATTTAAATTTTAATATATATTTATTAAATTATATAGGTTAATCGGCACGAACTTTCTAGACAACCCAATACCCTATAAATTCCGAGTATGATGTATTTCAATTCTAATTTTCTTCCCATTCGCGCAGAGTGAACAAAGTTCCGTATTGGTGCTGCCATTGTGAGGACATAAGTCATGTTCACCAATCACGCGGAATCCCGAATGTCCAGACTCTCTTCTTCTAGGGATAGAATACAAAATAATGAAAGACGATCGAAATATCAATCATGAGGTTTTTTATTGCTACACTTGGAACCAGTACAATAAGTTAAAGTAAAACAAATGTATATTTGTTTCAACTTATTGCACTGCGTGTACCAATTCAGAAAGCAACAATAAAAAACAAACTTATCGTATCAATCATGAAATTTTTTTCCTAGGATGAAAAGTGAAAAGTGAAAAATTTCTCCATTAACTTCAAAAAATTTTCACTTTTCACTTACCATCCTAAGGAGTCATAAAGTTTCATGATTGAGAGGCTCCGCATAATAAAAGGAACAGGGAAGTGAGTATAAGAAATTTCAACCTATTAGAAATCATTGTGGAATATACAGTTTCTAACTAGGTTGAAATTGTTATTCTCTGTTCTTTGTTCTCTATTCCTTTTATTGTGCGGAGCTCCTGAGAATTTCAACCTATTAGAAACTATGTATTCCACAATGCATGCTTTCTGATAGGTTGAAATTCTTATTCTCTGTTCTCTGTTCCCTATTCCTTTTATTGTGCGGAGACCCTTGTATTCATAGTCAGGCCTTATATTTAAAACTTCCTTAAATTTATCTTTAGATATTCTACGAATTATTTCGTTGGCTGCTGAGCATCTAAAGATAAATTTAAGGAAGCCTTAAGTATAAAGTCTGAATACGGGCATTATTCTCTGTTCTCTATTCCCTGTTCCTTTTATTGTGGAACCCCTGATATCCTAGTGTCATGATGCCGACTGCCAAGTAGACCGCACCCCAAGACGGGCCAAGAAACCGCTCTCGTGCGCGCCAATTCGAAGGCGAAGCATAGAGTGCGACACTGTGTCACGCGGCGTGTTGTCGCGTGTTGCCACATCACCATCGCGCCCAAGCGCATTTCGTAGCGTGCCTCCTGTGGTGTGTAGATCGCGCTCGCGCCGATCGCAGGCCACTCGTAAGGTCGTAACAGCCACGATTATACGTGAAGAGGAAACGTGAGATTCCTGCGAGACCTGGGCTGCCTGTCTCTGCCTCGCATATATCAGCCAACATGACAACTCGTCATTCCTGAGTTCGCAGTCTTCACAAGAGAGAGAGAGAGAGAGAGAGAGAGAGAGAGAGAGAGAGAGAGAGAGAGAGAGAGAGAGAGAGAGTGAAAAAGACTGTCCTTTCTTTTTTTTCTCCCAAACGCCACGAGGAACGATAAATTGCGGAGTCACGAGCACAGCTGCTATCGAACCTTTGACCTAAGAGAGCACACGTGCTGATCTGGAACGAGCGCACCGTCGTCGATCGCACTGATCTTCTCATTCGAGGGCCATCGCGCGGCATCATGAGTGCACCTCAGGCACCAGTGAAACTGCGCAACGGGGTGGTGAAGCAGGTGAGGAACTGAACGCCACCGAACTTTTCTCGTGGCTCTCGCTATTTGTGCCGACTAAACTATTGAGTGTTGATCTCCTGCCCGCTCATCCAGTTGGCAGGAACCGCACCGTAGAACATATGGTTGCAATCTGGAGCATATTATTGCAGCAGCCTGCCGTGTGATGCTTCTTAAAATTCTTTAGATATGCACCACGTTAATGAGAACGTTTTCACTGCCCTCTTTCTTTTTAATTTATTCGTCGTTGAACGACGAGAGTTTGTTGCTGGAAAGTTCTATGAAAGATATTAGTAATTGCGTAACTAGTACTCACTCCAAAATATGATATGGTGTTGGATATTTTAGGATACTTAAAGTTTTCTCACGCTGCAAAATTTTATTCTAAGAATAACATCGAATATTTGTTACATTTATGTTTTCACTTTGCATTTATATTTTTATTATCCCTTTATTTTTTAATTTATTTCTTGTTGAATGTCATGATTTAAGACATTTTTGGAAAGATATTAGCAACTGCGGAATTTTAATCCAAAATATAATATGGTTATTGTGTATAATTGGATATTGTGGAATACTTTAAAATTTTTCACACTGTAAAATTTTTATTCTAAAGATAATATCAGATATTCGTCATATTAATGAAAATATTTTCATTATTCTCTTGCTTTTTGATTTATTTCTAGTTAAGAGTAAGATTATGATTCAGGAAGTTCTATGAAAGATTAGCAGTTCAGCAATTAGTGTTCTAATTAATATGAGATACATGGTGGTGGATATTTTAGGATTTTGCTTTCTTATGTTGCAACATTTTAATTCTAAAGGTGACAAATATTCATATTAATGAGAATGTCTTTATCGCCTCCTTGCTTTTTAATTTATTTCTCATTGAGAGTGTTAAGATTCAAAAAGTTATATAAAAGGTTATATATGAAAGTTATATATGAAAGGTACTAATAATTGCGTATTTAGTATTCTAATTTGAAATATAATGTCGTGCTGGATATTTTGAGATACTTTGAACTTTCTCATACTTTCTCTATAAAATTTTAAAGATACAATTTCTAAAAGTCAGATATTCTTTATGTTAATGTTTTTTTGCTTTTTAATTTTATTCCTTGTTGACAGGAGTTTGTTGCAATTCAGAAAAGACATCATTTTTATAAAAATTGCATAAGAAATTCTATGAAAGCTATTAGCAATTTTATAATAAGTATTACAATATGTGTAAAATCTAAAATATAATGTGATACTCTGAATATTTAGGAATACTTTAAGCTTTCTCACACTGCAAAATTTTAATTCTAAAGGTGACATCGGGAGATACCGTTGTCATCCGCGGACAACCTATGGGCGGTCCTCCACCAGAAATGACAATCACTTTGTGCAACATTACTGCTCCAAAATTGGAACGTTGGAAAGGAAATGATAGGTACGTAAAATGCACATTCATATACCTTGATTATTTTCCAATTTTTGGACTAAGCAGAGATTTATATAAATTTATTGACAATAATTTAATTATATAAAATTAAAACAATTTACGTATTTGTAGCACGGATGAAACCAAAGATGAGCCGTATGCTTGGGAAGCAAGAGAGTTCCTACGTCGAAAGTTGATTGGCCAAGATGTTACTTTTGCAACCGAAAAGTCGGTCAACACTGCTAGAACATATGGAACTGTCTGGTTAGGGAAAGGTATTTATTTGTGATACACCATACACTTACTAGAACTTGGAAAATCAGCTGCATTCAACAGAAAAAGCAGATTTACAACTGTTATAAATTTTTTTAGTTATAGTATATGAATAGTTTATTTATTTAGATCCTGTGAAGAATTAAGGGCAAAAATCAAAAATTTTTATAACAGTGCTTTTTCTGCTAAATGCAGTCAATGGCCGCGAAGTTTTTCTTTGCTGAGATAGATAACTATTCCTCTAAATTTAAAAATATAATCCAGTCAGTGCAAAGAAAAACTTTTAACAGTTGCAAAGTAAACACGGCTGCTGAACACAGTAATGATTAAATTTTTGCATCTAATCACAATTATTATACAGACAGGAATGGTGAGAACGTAATTGATACTTTGGTGTCTGAGGGTTTGGTGACCGTTAAGAAAGACAATCGCAATCCTACAGCTGAACAACAACGATTGATCGAGCTGGAGAATATAGCGAAAGTTGCAAAGAAAGGAAAATGGTCGGATTCACCAACTTCCGAACATATACGGGACATCAAGTGGACTGTTGACGATCCTCGGAAATTGGTCGAAAAATTTGCTAAAAAACCAATTAAGGCAGTGATTGAATTCGTCTTCGATGGCTCTACCGTGAAGGCTTTCCTCTTGCCTGATTTTTACAATATAACGCTGATGATCTCGGGTGTTCGCTGTCCTGGCTGGCCGAATGGTCGTCGCGAGAATTCTGTGGGCGATCCTTATGCAGACGAAGCTAGATACTTTGTGGAATCGCGGCTCTTACATAGGGACGTCGAAATAGTGCTGGAGTCGGTCAACAATAACAACTTCATTGGTAGCGTCATTCATCCTAAGGGTAAGTTTATTAAAATCTGACATTTTATCACTATAAATACCAAGAAGTCATTATTGACTGTTTCTATTTTTTTAGATAAATATTATATTTTCATGTAAAAGATAAGATTCTGAAATTTTTTACTTTTAATAAATATTATGTCCTTTATACTGATGAAATATTAATTAATTTTCATGTTTTTTTAAATTTTATAATTTATGTTAAATTATGTATAATAAATATTCCAAATAATTGAATTTAATTATGATCAATGATTGTTTTTATTTATATTATAGTTTTTATTTATTTATAGGAAACATCGCTGAAATTCTGCTAAGCGAGGGTTTCGCGAAATGCCAGGATTGGTCAATCAGCAACAGTAGATCCGGTGCGGAAAAGTTGTATCTCGCTGAGAAAGCTGCGAAGGAGGCACGTTTGCGACTGTGGAAAGATTACAAACCATCCGGGCCACAGATCGAGTTTACTGGCACTGTTGTGGAAATTGTTAATGCAGATGCGCTCATTGTCCGAACTCAAAATGGGGAAAACAAGAAAGTATTTTTGGGTAGTATTCGACCACCCACTCGTGAAAAGAAGAATGAAGACAGCAATAACACTACTCGATCGAAAGATTTCAGACCTCTTTATGATATACCGTGGATGTTGGAAGCGCGAGAATTTTTACGCGAAAAATTCATCAGGAAAAATGTAAAAGTGGTAGTCGATTATACGCATTATTACCCAGCTAGGGATAATTTCCCAGAGAAGTTATGTTGCACCGTAACTTGCGGCAAAACGTAAGTATAAATTAATTTCTGAAATAGCGAATTCGATTATCTGCAGTACATAATTAAATTAGTATATTAAAACCGTATAAATATTTTATATTGTTAATATTATTAACTACTCTCATATATTTACTTTGTTCTTTTAATTTCTTCTTTTTTTCTCTAATGTGAAGAAGTTCAGTGCAAGAAACTTACAATCACGTTATTTAACAGTGCAAGAAACTTACAATCACGTTATTTAACAGAATATACATGTATTATTCCATTATCGAGTTGATTATATTATATAAAGTTGATTATGTTATAAAGTATTTAAATTCCATTGCATTTAGTTTTATATAAATCTTTGATGAAATCCTTGATGAGACGTGTAGTGTGATTAAGTTCACCATAAAATTTCGCCTTCTAATGATTTACAAAAAAAATTATTAAT
>Ga0157364_1006692_pt1 | contig 11877 bp, 2 predicted proteins | sample AttsexASBM2_FD_111476 | JGI IMG/M metagenome (GOLD analysis project Ga0157364, IMG submission 111476) | Fungus gardens microbial communities from leaf cutter ant in Ribeirão Preto, State of São Paulo, Brazil - Atta sexdens ASBM2 | ecosystem: Host-associated > Fungi > Mycelium > Unclassified ...
ACAAATTTTAATTTTTTTGTATAAATAGGTACTTTAGAAATATTTAAAATGATTCAATGTAAATCTTTATTACGATTCAGATTAATTACAAAGATTTAGAAAAAATAAATATTTTGTTTAGTTATATAATAATTATCTTTGCATCGCAATATAACTTTACATAAATTATTTCGTATACTTATACTTACTTTAAATATTATGAAAAGATTTTTGTCAAATTTGTTTGAAATAGTAACAAAAATCTCCATTACTTTATATCCATTACATTTTCATACTTTTCTATTAAAACATGAGATAAAAAAGTACTACTTTTTTTTATGGAAATAACTTTTTTGATCCAGATCTTTAAATCCTCACTAAATTTTTTGTATTACTTTTAAATGCAATCTAGAATAATCTATAACTCATTCATAATATTTCCATTACCTTTAAAATATGTAAGTAATATATTTTTAAATTAATACATCTTTGCTTAAAGTTGATATAATTGAACATTTTTTTCATTTTAAAGAATCGAAATCTAAGGAATAAAATTATGTAATTCAAAATTATGTCAAATTGTAAGATAAATTGTTGTTGACAATATTTTACTATGTAGTTAAAGAAAATATTCTGAGTCTCTGATTTCGCGATACAAATTAAATAACTTTTATACATAGAAATTGTCAGAACAAAAAACAAGTGTGAAATGGATTTTTTTCCTTAACAGTAATTTATAGACAGACACTCTAAATTATAAGTGGAAATTTTGTATGTGAAGAAATTTATACGTAGGCTTATGAATGAACAAAGTTCCTTCTCTGTTTAATAACTTTTAAATAATTATTATTATAATAGTCTCTCTCTCTCTCTCTCTCTCTCTCTCTCTCTCCCCCCTTCTTCCCTCTCTCCCTTCCCCCCCCCCTTATTCAATCATTTTTTTATATTACTACAAAAAAGAAAAGAATTTTTAAAAGTATATATTAAAAATGATGTTATTCTGTATAATTCTCTAATTATTCATGAAAAGAGAGATATTGAACTTGTGATGATATGATAATTCTTTTGACTACGTGAGATGTTTAAGTTCTCGGTACGAATGCGTACCTCTCCGTAATTAAGATTAAACCGAAGGTGGGAGCCAGGTAAGTTCGTTCCAGGGATGCGAACATTTATAATTAAATGGCGTTGTTACTTATTACATGGAAGTTCGCGAAGAAGCGGAATAGGGAGATTGTTAGAGAAGGTAGGCTGTGGTTACTCGGATAATCTCCTCTATAATGTAAGACGGTGAATGGAGCGCGCCTGGACGGGTTCTAGCTTACACGTTCGAGGAAATGTATACTTACGGTTAGCGAGGTTTCAAGTTTCAAATGAAAGAAAAAGCACGTGAGTAAACGTTATTACAAACATGTTCAAAAAGTGGTATATCAAAATATATCTTCCTAATTAATTGCAATACGTAATTAGAAGAGAGAAAAGCAACAAAAGCTGCTATTCGTATTGTAAAATATTAAGAGAATATAATGTCCTCTTGAACGAAATTAGCAGCTGTTACGGAATTAATGTCGTCATTGCATTATTTAATAATAATGGAAAATAAATGAAAGATGGATTTGCCGTAGCGCGAGAATAATAAGAATATTCAAGAGATTGCTTAAAAATTGCGGTGGTATAATAGATATATATACATGAATGAAAAAGCATCCATAATCGGATTAGCATTCGAATGGTCGATCTCGCTTGGCCAAAACGACATAAGTCAAAGCTCCAGTACAAAGGTCGATATCGAAGGGCAGGTAGCGCGGGAGGCAAGAGTGGTGCGCTTCGCAAGGGTGTCGAACGCCCAGGTCTCGTGACAAATAGAAGCTTTGTGCCGCGACAATGGAGAGTTTATTTCCGGGCCGGCTGGGGCTACAATGTAGGCACTATACTGTAATTAAATTCCCAAACCCAAGGATTCGAAGGTTATAGAGGACCAGAAGGATGGAGAGAAAGAGGGATCATGAAGGAGTGAGAGAAAGGGACGCGGGACGGCGTCAGACTAAGGGTAGGAGGTCGGCAGAACCTTAGCATATTGCATACTGACCGGTCCAGAACGCTTCGGGCTTTCTCGCGGCAGACGCCATATTGTGTTTGCCGTATGTTCCTTCCTACCTTCCTTCCTTCCTTCCTTTCGCGCTCCTGGCTCGCGTCAAGATGAAACGAATTCCTCCTACACGCCATATCTTCGTCAGAGGAGTTATCATGAAATGATAAGTTTCGGACTGGCTTTCTAGTCTCTAAAAGCGAAGCTAAATCTGAGCAGCATGAAACTTTATGCATGGAATAAGATCCAGTAAATATCGCGAAATGTTAGAGAAGATAGATTAATTCAAATAATTAAATTAAGAACTATAATAATATATATGAATAAATCGAATAAGTAAGAAAAGCAACTCAATATTAGATCAAAATTAGATCGGTAACTAATAATATTATCATATGTAATAAATTTTAAAAATACATTTCTTAATTATAAATTGTACGCCGGAGTAATAAATTTACTGTCGGAGTTAAAATGCAATCATAAATTGAAACAATATATTACAATTCAATATATTTAAAAAAATAATGTATAGCATTTTATAAAACATTGTAAAAATAAATTATTACAAAAAATATTATCATGACAAACACACTTATAATTAATAGTTTATAACTGAAAGATATATTTAAAATTTATATACCTGTAACAATATTATTAGTTACCAAAAGGTTTAGCTTCAACTATTAGTCTTTTTCTTACTTATTTGATTAATAATAAAAATCACAGTTTAATAGAGATATGTTTCGACATATATTATACATTTCTTTAATTAATTAACTATGAGTCTATTTCACTGTGATAAAAATAACTGAGAATTGCGTTTCATTGAGAAGCTGCATAAATACTAAATGTATAATGCTGAAGTTTACAAGCGACAGCTCCAACGAATCGGATTCATCAACCGAAAGTATCGGTTATACCGGAAAGACAAATACAGGGGGTGTTAGATTGGAATAAATGTCGAAATATAAAGTCTCGGTAGATCCTCAAGGCTTAGCGCTCTGAGCTATAAGAGCGAAGAATACGGAATGGTGCTAGATGTTTCTTATCTCCAAGAAAGGGTGGACGAGTAATCTGTATTGGGAGCGCGAGTTAAAGTCTTATGTACTTCCGATACGAGCTATAAGCAGAGGTGGTAGAGCACGGAATATAAAGCCTCGGAGTCTCTGGAATGAAAAGTTTAATCCTGAAGAATCAGAGCTTTTAATACAAACGAATCTAGACAAATGTTACATGCATCAAGTAATTCTAAAAGAAATGATTTAAACAATATAATACAATCATCTCTCGATTAATCCAAATGCATTATTTATTTTAAAACTGATAAAATTTTAAAAATCTTGTAATATATCTATGTATTAATTCAGCTGTACTATTTCAAAACAACAGAATAGTTTTAAAAAACATTATATGAAATGTTATTTAAAATAGTAAAATTATTTTTCTTATTTTAAAAGATATAAAAAGTATATAAAATTATGTAACATTATGTTTCTTACGATAGCTTTCTATGATTATACAAAAACCTGAAAATTTATTTCTCATATTATCATGAATAAAAATATTAAGATGAAATTTCAGCTTTATTGACTTACACGTATTATCATTTCGTCAATAAGAAATATAGTACTGACGCTATCAAACGATTTATATACAAATTGCATAAATTTCTCATCGCGTACAGTTTTGAAATAAATAGCTCGCTGATGGAAGCGCGTAACAGCATCGATTGCTTAAATAAACCAAGCTTCTCCGTATCAGAGGAAGAAAAGGAAAGCTGAAAGACGGAAGAGATGAAATCGACAAACATACAATTCCGTTAGGCGATCTAGAAACGGTTGCAATGCAAAAGCGTTACGTGAGAAAGGGATAGAAATAGAGGACATCCTACCGCTTTCCGATAATGTATTATTGCGAATTCCGTGGCATACTTGCTAACCCATCCGTTGTTGCAAGGACGCACATGACGTACGCACGCAACATGTACAATAAGTCTGTGATATACACCGTGGAGACAGATTCATAATATAATTTATTTTTATTAGACTATTTACTTTTATCTCCGTCAGTAATAATACAATATTCGATATCATATAAAAAGAACAATTTTATTAAAGTCATTTAAATCTAACTAAAAAATTAAGTTAGATTTGAAAAGATTTAGTTAGATTTGAAAATTTTGTTGCACTAAAATAATTATATAATTATATAATAAGACGCTCAAGCTGATTGTTATAAAAAATAAAAATTTCTTACAGCATTGTTCATTATGTTTAAATTTTCTACATAAATATTTGGATGGTCCAAAACTTATTTTCAAATCTATATGTATCTAATCTATCTAACTATAATCTAACTAAATATCTAACTAAATTTTCAGATATTTTAGCAAAATCATTCTTTTCATTGCAATTATTGCAAATTTAATTTATTTTATTTTATTTTATTAATTTAAGGATGACTGCAAGATACTTAAGAGTCCGTGTAAAAATACAAAATAATGTAGAATACATATACAGTAATAAAATGGTAAAAACGAATTAAACAATGCTATCACATCAGAAGAAACGCAATAAACTTCTTACGCTCCAGCAACGTGCCATGTTGTTACGTTTCTATGGGAAACAACCCTTTCCGATCACGCAGCTTCTAAGGAGGCAAACGGGATCAAGATCACGCGTCCCCGTAAAACGGGGATAGCGTTTTAATGCCGGGCAAACACACATATAGATCTTGTGCTGTCGAACGCGAGAGAGGACTTCAGATAGGACCTTAGGAGAATAGGGGAGAGAGACGAAAGGAAGTAGACGAAAACGTTCGTGCACGGCTTGTCAGGGCGGGGTTCGCTAAAATGAAAGTTGGAGCCACGGCTTGCCGCAGCAAATCCGGCTTGATTAAAACACCGTAGGAGGAATCCCTTACCCCTTTTACCCTTAGCCGCCAGCCACCACGGCCCTACCGCGCCGCCCCGTTTATTTCGACCGTCTTCGGTCGCCAAGGAGCGCGCCAACGTATAATCTTAATGCAGTCTTATACGAGGCGGAACGGGGCTATATTTCATTATAACCCCGCAGTCCTTCCGGAGCCCCTCGCGAACCCTTTCTATTTCTACTGGCTATAAGCGTGTGCGGCGACTGGGATTTCGTTCCGAGATATCATTTGGGACGTAGAATCGGGGGATGCCGAGTAAGTATCGGAACGACGACATTGGCTAAAGTGCCTCCTCGAATTGCGCCTTCCCTAATCTTTTCTCTATTTCGTCGAAAAACTACACGGCCCCTTCTTGTAAGCGCGCCACTGAAATTATGATCCGTGATCACGTTTGATAACAGAGACATGAAGGGGATTCGATAAACGAGTCATTATTGTTAATTAACGCAGAAATTATTCAAATATTGAATAGAAAATAAAATGTAGTATTTTTACCAAATAGATTGAAAAAAATAAATACAATTATCAATATCGTGTGTATGCATATATACATGTGTGTGCGTGTGCGTGTGTGTGCGTGTGTGTGCGTGTGCGTGTGCGTGCGTGCGTGTGCGCGCATATACATACGTGCATATATATGTATACACACACATACACACACACACGCGCGCGCGCGCGCGCACGCACGCACACACACACACACACACACACACACATTCTGCTTTCTTCCTTTCATTATACATCAAGAATAATCTTTATCAACAATATTGTTGTGAATTTGTTTCAGAATACAACAAAAGCAAATAAACCATTAGAATATAAAAACAAATGCAAATAACTTAAACTTTGTGGATGACATTAAATATAGCAAATTTTACTAGTGTCAAAATTAAATTTAACAATTGTTACATTTGTTTCAGTTTTATCAAATTTTTATTTCAAAACTTATTCAATCAAAAATACAGAATAAGGTATTTTTTCACATTAAACTCATATTTAATTGAGACTCGTAAAGACTATTAATTGATTAAAAATGCGATTAAAGAGATAGAGGGAGGGAAGGAAACAGCGTGGAAAGAATAATTTTATAGTTTGAAAAGAACTAATCGAGAATAGTCAGCAAACTTACTGAATGTTGAGAGACAAGCGGAGACAAGGGGGTTTAAAGCTCGAGGGGTAAAAAGGGGGTGTATTTACGACGTTACAATACCCCACGGGCTAATCCTCGCCCGGAGCAGTACCTAGGCCGATCGACGCTTCTCCCTTCTTCACCGAACGCAATCACAACCTTCATTCAAGTACAGAGAAATCCGTTCGAAGTAAAATCATTTCTCTTCCTTCGCGCAATCAAGCGGGAATTAAAGCGCAAAAAGGAAGCAATAATCACGAACGCTCAACATTAACATTGTTAGACAGAAACATTTAACATAACATTGCTTATATAATAGCATCTTTATTTTTACTATTTCTACACACTCAAAATATACATATTACATGTATTCCATAAGAAATGCATTTTTAATGACGTCCACGTCAAATGTATTAAGTAAATCAAGTGCAGACTCTGACATCTGACTTAATTTACTTGTAAGAAATCCATTTTTTACGGGCATTTAAGAAATGTACAGTGCGCTTCTTGAACAAACTCCATTGCTATTCTTATTATTATTTTAGAGCGCTTTTCTTAAAAATGTCAACAAAGGGGAGAGAGGAGAGGCACAGATATTTCAATTAAAATATAAGATTTTTGGCAAATTATACATAAAGTAAAAAATAAATCATTTTAAACATTGCATTTAATTTCAAATAAATTTTATTTAAACAAAGTCTTTTCAATAATCATTATAATTATATTAAAATATGAGATCTTAAAAATTAAAATATTACAGAAAAAGATATAGTTCAATCAATTTTATGTCAAACATCGATTTAACATTAATTAAAAAATACATTGCCAATATTCTAATGATCGTAATCGTAAGTATTAAATAATAAATGCATTTGTAAGCAATTGTTTTTAATTATATAGTCAATAGTTATCGTATAATCAAATCATTATTTTAAAGATAATTTACACAAAAAATCGATTTTTTAGAAAGTAAAGGAATTATGTATCTATAAAATACTTTAAAAAATGCATTTTTTTTTAATATCTAACACTCGAGAAATAAATTGTCCGCTAGTGATCTTTTTATAACAAGAATTAAAAGCCCTTACTTCTCGAGCCCCGTATCCCGGCTTGTCTTCCTTTCTCGAAGCCTAATTGACACGATTTTTATAAACTCCCCTCTAGGCATGAAGGGTGAAGTCTTCTTTTGTACTGTCGCTAACACCTTCAACCTCAGACCCTCGAACAAATAAGAGTCGCTTTGTAGTTAAAGAGTACAGCGGTGTCGGTGCACAATTATTATTTTTATGTAACAGGAAATATTAAAAATATACATGACAGAAAATATATTATAACTCATTCTAAATACGTATAAAATGTAACTTAGAAGAATTCTAGAGTCAAAAATTTGCTAAATAAATCTTTTTCATTTATTGCACTAGAAGATGATAAAAGTGTCACTAGGGAGCATGAGTGATCAAAGTAATATTCCGGAAGCTTCTATTTTTAACATGGAATTTCGACCCTTAAAGTAGCACATCTAATTTAAAAAATTGCCTCATCCGACCACCTCATTACAAACGTCTGATAAAATTTTCAACTGAGAGTCACTGTCGTAAATATAAGTACAGGGGTGAAAACAGGGTGCACATTCCAAAGGATCTGCGTATCCTCGCGCATTCATTCATAAAAATTCACTCAACCGCGTGGCTACTCCCACCGAGTGAATTGGAGGGTTCGTTCCAACCCCGATCAACGTGACAGCTCGACAAAGTTAAAGGGTAATGTGCTTCATCTTTTCAGGTTCCCTTGAGAAAATCGCTAACGGAATCTTGCAAAATACAAAGAAGAACGTTTCCAGAGAATAGAGCCAACTGACACTTAGTGGTGATGGAATTCACAAGTATCCAAAAATGTATATCAAAAAATTTCATATATTAATGCAAAGATACAGTTTTTTAATTCTTATAAATCTTTTCCTCCGACTCGAATAAATTGTTCGGTGATAAAAATATATGACATGATATATGGCACCAATCGATATTATATCCGTAAGAAATAAAAATCAAATATTATTTTACTGATACCGCGTGCATAGAAAAGGCAAGTCAGCGGTCGAGATGAAGCAGACGTTCGTAAGTAATAAATACGCGTCCTTAAGCGGATTTGGGGTTAGCTTTCCCAGTTGTCGGTATTTTAACGCGTTTTCCAACTTAACTCCCTGAGATTAACGTGTGTCCAAACAGATTCTGTTTACGTTGTCACAGTGAATTCATTTGTAGCCATATTTTTTTCTATTATGTATATATATATATTAAGTAATATTATTTAAAATAAATAAGGCATCTGTATTATCTAAAATTTAACTTATCCTCAAAAATCCTTATTAAATATTCAGTACAATTATATTTAATTCTATATAAATATAATTGTCTCCTTAATTACAACGCGAATCATCGTATTGAGAATAAAAGATTTCGCGTACATCGAAAAAATATTATATAGCACAGGATAAGGGTTCTCCTTTAAGAGAAACGGTTGCTCGTAATCGTAATCATAACGGTAACGATCATGAAAGTTGAGATGGCGGAGATTTCAACATTAATATTCCAGTGGCGCTCGTGCGAAGATTCGTACCGTTAATAAAGAAATCATCAGTGATTCCGAAATGACAGTCAGCCGTCGATTTCCCATAGCCGGGAAATTAGACTGATGGCATTTTAACGTCACTAACTAAAAGGATAACTAAAAGGATATATTAGAGTTAATTTCAATAACTTCAGGATGTTATTTGTTCCTATGAAAACATTAAACAATGTACGACCTCTAATCGCTTCCTATTATAATATTATAAGACATTAATCACCGAATTTTTGACGATAACACGAGTTACGTCAGATGCAATCATTCGAAATATATTTTGCAATAAAAAAAGATTTACATTAGATAAAAAAAAGATAATATAGCAGATCAATTATAAAGACAATTGTTTAAAATTGAATATTTTGAGTCTTGCATAATTTTTTTCTTTAAAAATGTTATTTTCATAGAAAGCAGATATTACAATAAAGTTAGACTATATTACGATTTCAAGAAATTGCAATTATTTATAAAGTTTACTCTATTTTAAAAGAAACCATTTGGTATTAACTTTAAATTTAAGAATAACAATAGAAAACTATACTACTACTCAATACTACAATATTACGCAAAGAATATTTTATAATAAGAATATTTTATAGGTACTATTTGGTACTATATATTGGTATTTATATATTTATTATAGGTATTATTTATAGGTACTATTATAAATACTATTGTGCTTTCTATCATAGAAATTAAAGGATATTAAAGCTCAAATACGAAATCACAGCTTCCAACTTCAGAAAATTGCTAGTGGCACCCTCTGTTTCACAATCTGTTAACTTCGTCACTTCTACAACTTCTTATTGATCTTCAAAAATTTATTTGTTTTTTCTCTTGTGTACATACAAGAAAATTGTTTTTAATACTACATATGATTTTTTTGATTATACATCTTAAATTTTTATGTAGAAAAATAATTCTAAATGTTTTCATAATTTTTATATATAGTTCTATCTGTATAAGAGTACATTAACACACTGATAAAATATTATTTATTCTTTTCCAAGCAATGCATGTACAATGGTTTTAGGCAAGAATGATTTCTCTCTTAGCTTCAATCTCAGCAAGGAGTTTATCTTATTCAGGACCAAGGAAAGCAACCCCTCGATCTCCTCCTGATTCTTGCTGACGGCTAAATAGCTAACTTTGCGCATCTATCCCAATAGATTATGATTATTGTGGAGGAAAGCTCTGATTTATGCAATTATCATAAATTCAGTCTCCGCCCAACACCTTGCGTATGCTCAAGACGCTTCTGCTATACCTCCATTCACAGGATTTCAATAGCAAATTATACGCCCGTAAAGCGCCCATCTCTACTTTCGTAGCAGATTTCTCGTAATTATGTTCAATGTTCATCGGTATCATTTATGCTTTCCGTTATATATAGTTTTAAAATTTCGGAAAAAACCGTTTTTTTTCGTTGATTTTCTCCATTCCTTTCCTAAGGAAAAATTTGTTGGAAAAATTTATTTTTTTTCGTAAGATCTGCCATATTTACTTCTTTCCGAAAAGAAAATAATTTAATTTTTTTTTCTGCAATTTGAAAAAAAAAGCTTTCTTAAAACTAACTATTATATTTTAAATAATACTTCAAATATATATTATAAAAAATAAAAAAAATATTGCTCTTTATCAACAAAATCTTTATAATATTGAATAAAATTAACAATTGTTTTAAATAAAATTTTCTGTTTTTATTTATAATTTGAATATAATGAACAATATAAAACTTAACAAAATATCAAAATTATGTCTTTTGTGTTTTTGTAACTGAATTAATTTCTAACATTTTTTCGTAACTATTCAACCCTATGACGCTAAAGAAGAGTTCCACTCCGTCGGTAACAGCTTTTATTTTATCGATTGAAACGCAGTCGAGCAATGTTCTCAGCATAGAATAACTAAGAATACCTCGTTTATCGGCAGATAATATAAAATTGCAATTGGAGTCGATAATCACTCAAGATAAAGCTCCGGTAAATATAAACAAGCTAATTGCAAGCAACATTACATTAATATTATAAATAATTTCTTACTCAAAAATATAATGTAATATAATACATATTTTACATAAGTACAGAGTAGAAAATAATATTGATATAAAATTATTATTAGTCATAAACAGTTATAGATAACTAGTTATAGATAAATAATGTATTTAATAATATTAATAATATAATATTACTGATGGTGAGTACATTCTATCTTTATTTTAAAATTGTAATAATATATATTTTACAATTATTATCAAGAAAATATTCTTTTTAAAGATAACCGTTAAAGGACGAAAATAAATTGAATAATCATTTTTCTCGGCAATAGAATAATATTTTTTTTTGTGTATTATTTTGTGTATAATTTTCATATCCCTTATACATATAATTAACAATAACTATTTATTTGCTTTATTTTATATTAAACAGCTAAATGATTTTTTTTTATTTCAAAGTAATTTATTATTTTAATATAAAAATAATATAAAATAATTATTTATTTTTTTATATATATTTCGTCCTTTAACAATTATCTTTAACAAAGAATATTTTCTTGATAATAATTGTAAAATATATATTATTACAATTTTACAAAGACTCATTATTATATACTCAAAACAAGAATTTATTTTCTATTGAAGATTATTGAAGAATATAAAATTGATCAAAGAAGCTTTATATAATAAGCAAATCTAATTTGTTTAATACAATATTATATAATTTTGTTTAATACAATAAAATCTTGATTAAAATATTAAACTTATCAAGATTTAGAATATATTTTGAATAAATTTGATTCTTGTGATAAATTCATGATACATTTGAGGACATATAAACTTTTAAAATACTTGAAACAAATAATTATTATTTGCATACAATATGTATTTTTTTATGTGTACATTAAGAAAAAAGTTTTTGATATTATTTGTATCCATATAATTACATATACTATAATGATTATTATTTTATAATGTTAATAATAATAATTTATTTATTAAATTATATTATAATTAACAATTAAATTATATTTATAGCTCTATCAAAAATGAGGTCACTCTGTATATAGTCCATATGTCCTACTCATTATTTATAGGTAATTACACAGATTCAAGTGATAGCATTAAACT